>Ga0307505_10000654_pt1 | contig 36075 bp, 29 predicted proteins | sample 23_S_MG_FD_202183 | JGI IMG/M metagenome (GOLD analysis project Ga0307505, IMG submission 202183) | Soil microbial communities from Populus trichocarpa stands in riparian zone in the Pacific Northwest, United States - 23_S | ecosystem: Environmental > Terrestrial > Soil > Riparian zone > Trees...
GCAAGCATCGCCCACTTCCCTTGTGGGAGGGCCTTCAGGCCCGATGCTCTGGGCCAGGAGTGCAGGAGAGCATCGGCCCTGAATGGCCTCCCACAACAGCGGACGCGGGCATCGCCACCGTTCCTCGAAAAGGTTCGTCGCAAAGTTCCTGTGGGAGGGCCTTCAGGCCCGATGCTCTGGGCCAGAAATGCAGGAGAGCATCGGCCGTGAAGTGCCTCCCACAACTGGCGGCGCCGGCACAATCGCTACAGGTCTTCGCAAAGTTCCTGTGGGAGGGCCTTCAGGCCCGATGCTCTGGCCCAGAAATGCAGGAGAGCATCGGCCGTGAAGTGCCTCCCACAACAGGCGGCGCCGGCACAATCGCTACAGGTCTTCGCAAAGTTCCTGTGGGAGGGCCTTCAGCCCCGATGCTCTGGCCCTGGCGTGCAGGAGAACATCGGCCTGGAAGAGGTCCCTCGACAGCGAGCTGCGACTACTTCAACTTGGCATCAGCGCGCAGCGCCTCGGCCCTGTCGGTCTTTTCCCACGAGAACGCCGTGAACGTCTCGCCGCCGGCGAGCTTGACCTCGTACGGCGTTCGGCCGAAGTGGCCATAGCTGGCCGTCGCCTGGTACATCGGGTGGACCAGGTCGAGCATCTTGAGGATCCCGTACGGACGCAGGTCGAAATGTTTGCGGATCAGCTTCTCGATCTTGTGATCGGGGATCCGACCGGTGCCGAACGTCGTCACCGAGATCGACGTCGGCTCGGCGACACCGATCGCGTAACTGACCTGCACCTCGCAACGATCGGCAATCCCGGCCGCGACAATGTTCTTGGCCACATAGCGCGCGGCATAGGCTGCCGAACGGTCGACCTTGGACGGATCCTTGCCCGAGAACGCACCACCGCCGTGACGTGCCCAGCCACCATACGTATCGACGATGATCTTGCGACCCGTCAGGCCGCAATCGCCGACCGGACCGCCGATGACGAACTTGCCGGTTGGATTGATGTGGTATTTGGTGCCCTTGTGCAGCCATTTTGCCGGCAGCACGGGCTTGAGCACGTACTCGCGCACGGCCTCGACGAGATCCTTCTGCCTGACGGACGGATCATGCTGCGTCGACAGGACGACCGCGTCGATCGCGACGGCCTTGCCATTCTCGTAGCGCAAGGTGACCTGCGATTTCGCATCCGGGCGCAACCACGGCAGCGGCGAATTCTTCTTCTTGCGCACCTTGGCCTGTTGTTCGACGAGGCGATGCGAGTAGTAGATCGCCGCCGGCATGTAATCCTTGGTCTCGTTCGTCGCATAGCCGAACATGAGGCCCTGGTCGCCGGCGCCCTGTTCCTCGGGCTTCTTGCGATCCACGCCCTGGTTGATGTCGGGCGACTGCTTGCCGATCAGGTTGAGCACGCCGCAGGTCTCGCCGTCGAACCCGACCTGCGAGCTGTCGTAGCCGATGTCGAGGATGACCTTGCGCGTCACCGCCTCCAGATCGATCCACGCGCTCGTCGTGACCTCGCCGGCGACAATCGCGACACCTGTCTTGACCAGCGTTTCGCAGGCCACGCGTGCGCGCTTGTCCTGGAGCAGGATCGCGTCGAGCACGGCATCGGAGATCTGGTCGGCGACCTTGTCCGGATGGCCTTCGGAAACCGATTCGGAGGTGAACAGGTAGCTGCTCATGTCAGCACATATCCTTCAATGCGGATGGATGGATAAAAGCGGGCCGGCATCATACACGACTGCCGCCGGCGGTGCAGACCAGGCGACCCGAGTTGTGCAGGAACGTCGACTCCCGGGCCGTTCGCGCTGCCCCGTTTGCGCCACGCACTCGGACGGCTCCGGCGTCTGGGGTACCATCGCCGCACACGCAGGTTACTGCGATTCCCGGGGTACATAGAAGATGAGCATCAAGTCGACGAGGCGGCTCGTGCTGACCGCCACGATCTGTGCGTGCCTGTTCCAGGCGCACGCGCAAGCCAAGACCGGCCACGATCACGCCATTGAGGACGTTCGCGCATTCAACGACATCAGCGTCGTGCAGGACACGACGGGCCGGTTCGCCGCGGAGGATGGCCGCGCGCTGACCCTGTTCCAGCCCGCCTTCAAGGCGAACGTCGGCAATGCCGAGTCGATGGCCCGCGAGTTCATGGCCGCGCGCGCCGAGCAGCTGGGTATCAAGCACAGCCCGGCGATTCTCGAAACCGCCTACCAGCGTGACGATGGCGCTTTCCATGTCGTGCGCTTCCGCCAGGTGCTCGACGGTGTGCCGGTCTATGGCAGCGACATCGCCGTCACCGTCAAGCCCGATGGCGAAGTGATCTTCGTCAGCAGCGAGGCGCGGCCGGCGATCGAGGCGATCACGGTCACCGCTTCGCGTTCCGCGCTCGATGTGCGCAACGAGGTCGTGCAGGCGTTCGGCATGCCGGCCGCGCGCGACGAGATCTCGCCCGAGCTCATGGTGTTCGCCGATACCGCGCCGACGCGCCTGGTCTGGGTCTACATCCTGCGCGACAGCGTCAAGCGCGGCGCCTGGGAAGTCATCGCCGATGTGGAAACCGCCGAGATCATCCAGTCCCGCGATACCGAACTGCGGATCGATGCCGTCGGCACCGTGTTCGATCCCGATCCGCTCAGTTCGGCGCGTGCGACCTACGGCACCGGCGGCTACACCGACGCGAACGATGCCGATTCCGCCGACCTGACCTCGCAGCTCAGGACCGTGACTTTGCGCGACATCACGTTCAGCGGCGGCGTCTACAGCCTCGTCGGACCGTGGGCGCGCTGCGAGGATTGGGATGCCCCGTTCGGCGGTGTCAACGACTGCCCGACGCCGGCCGCGCCGGATTTCAGTGCGACCCGCGCGAGCCAGTTGTTCGAAGGGCCCAACGTCTACTACGCGATCGACACGATGATGCGCTACCTCAACGTGACCCTCGGTGTCACCGTGGTGCCGAACTCGGTGGCCGGCGGCGTGCGCTTTGATCCGCATGGCTGGAATGGAGCGGACAATTCCTCGTTCACGCCGAGCACCGATCGCCTCACGTTCGGCGAGGGTGGCGTCGACGACGCCGAGGACGCCGATGTCATCATCCACGAACTCGGCCACGGCCTGCACGACTGGATCACGAACGGTGGCCTGTCGCAGGTGCAGGGATTGTCCGAGGGGGTGGGCGACTACTTCGGCAATTCCTACAACCGCGCCACGGGCAACTGGACGCCGGCCGACCCGCAATGGTTCTGGATGTTCCAGTGGGACGGCCACAACCCGTTCTGGGGCGGGCGCGTCACCAATTGGCACCTCAATCACAGCTATCCGGGCAATCTCGGCTCGGGCATCCACGCGCAAGGGCAGTACTGGGCCTCGTGCAACATGGTCGCGTGGTCAGCGATCGGCCGCGACGCGATGGACACCGCCATGCTGCGCGGCCTGGCAATGACGACGTCGAGCTCCAACCAGCAGGTCGCCGCCCAAGCCGTGATCACCGCCGCCGCCGCAATGGGCTACACGTCCTCGCAGATCGCCGCGCTAGGTTCGGCCTACAACACGAGCTGCACCTACAACGTGACCGTGCCGGCAGTCGACTTGATCTTCGAAGACGGCTTCGACAACTAGGAAGCTGGCCAAGCCGAAGGCACCTAACCGCCCGCGACGCGTTCCAAGCGCCGCGGGCGGATTCGGCTGATGTTGTCCCCGAGTACCCGGTCTTTCGATTCAAGCGCCGCGCGCCCGAGAAGACCGACGAATCGCAGAAGCCTCGCAGGGTCGGTTCAAGCGGCAAAGCCGTGGGACCGACGCGGCGGATACGCCTGATCGCACCAATGGAAGCGCAACCGGGCAAGTCGGGCTAGCCTTGACCTCACTGGCATCCTTTCCCGCAGCGCGTCCACTTTCAGGATTGTGGGCGCGCGGTGTGGCTTCATCCCAGGAGGGAGTGTGTTGGGATGGCAGTATAATGCATTTGTTCATCAATCCGCATTAATGGGACGAGCGAATCTCGGAGATGAAGTGTATGAAATCAAGTGAGTTGAGATATCTGAGTTCTGCCAAGATGGCGGTGGCAGCTGTCTGCACGTTATTCGTAGTCGAAGCTGCATCCGAACAGCATTTTCCGAATCAATGCGGGCCGATGGGCGGGATGTCGGAGCCCCTATGTAGAGCTTCTATCTACGCGGTCATATCCGATTCCGTTTCATACGACAAGCGACACATCCAGATAGTTGGCTATTATTCGGACGGTGGATATCCATTATTGTTTGTAAACAAAGATGCATTCGAAGTTTCCGATGTTGCGAGCAGCATCTATCTTGATTTCTCGTCACTTGATGAGGCAGCAAAGCGATTTCTCATTGACAATGATAAAATGACTGTTGTTGTTGAAGGATCATATTCAAAGAATGGGAAAGAAACATATGGCGTTGGAGGATATATTTCCGCGGGAACCATCGCCGTTACCCTGGTCGGCCGCAGATCAGGACCTTGGGGTTATTCACAGTCCATGCCCTCTTGGCTGAAGAACAAGAAAGGGAAAAAGTAGCGCCTAGAGATTTGGAGAGAGAAGGGAGAGAGAAAGGGTCTTGAATATTGCACGACCTCGATCCAGCGCGTAGCCTTCCGCGATGGCCCGACCGCTCCGAACTATGGGTCCTGTTGGCTCCTCTTCGCATGTGCCGGAATCGTGGCTTCACATGCTCCAGAATGGTGGCCTCTCGCGAACCGGAATCTACGACCTGAGCCCTTGGCTCGCTCGTCGACGGCTGATGCTTCGTTTGAATGGGCAGGCATCGTCAGGCGCAGGGCGCGCGGTAGTGCAAGTAGCTACTGGGGGGCAGGGTCGTTCGGTTCCTGCAAGCGGAACAAGCTGAGCATCAGTGTCAACGGTTCGATGGGCGATTCGATGAAGCCATATTTCAAGTAGAACGCTTTGGCTTCTTCATCGATCGCATGGCAGAGCATTGCCAGAATGCCCATCTGGCTGGCGAGTTGCAGCGTCCGCCGCACCGCATCCTTGAGAAGTCCGCGCCCAATACCCCGATTCACCCAAGCCGTATGGACAGCCAACCTTCCAAGCACGACGACCGGAATCGGGTCCGGCATGTTTCGCCTGACGCTGCCCGGCGAGATCTCGTGCGAAACGGCACCCGCAGCCAGCGCGTAGTAACCAATGACGTTTCTGCGTTCGTCGCACACGACAAAGCACTTGGAAGCACCATCGTGATGATTCCTTCGGGCGCGGTTGATCAGCCACTTCGCCAGCGCGGGCGATGTACACGTGAAGTCATCGAGACGATCTCCGTCCGCCAGCGGGGCGGGAGGGCTCATCGCCAATGATCAGCCCTCCCAGGGCGACAGAGTAGCCAGCAGGCGACGCACCGCATCGGAATTGGCCAAGGGCGCCTCTACCAGCTCGTTGAAACGCCGCCAACCCTGGGGATTCAACGCAAAGTTCGTCTGGTCGGCCAGCACTTCGCGCGCCTTCTCGCAGGAAGCATCGAGGATGAAATCGGTTCGGTTCTTGCCCAAAGCCTGCGCGGCTTGGTCAATCAGGGCGTGCTTGGCCGCAGGCGCCCGAAAATTGATGACCTTGGTCGCGGTAGCCATGTAGATCTCCCGGCAAAACGTGTGCACACTGTACATACAATCGCCACCTCCGACAAGAAGTGCCGCTTCCGTCAGGGTGCCGATTCAACACCCAAGTCCGGGGCTGTCGATTCGATTATGCAACTGCCGTTTGAGCTCACTTGCCGATCGGCATGCGTTCCTTGCCGCACAGGAGGCGATCTTTGGGGACGACGGCGATCGCGAGCGCTTTCTGGAACTGCTGAGACAGGTGACGAGCGAGTTCAACTGGGTCGTGCATGCGTACCGGTGGAGACACCGGACGCCGGCACGTGCAGGCCTCCGAACTACGTTGACCGAACACCCGCGAAGTCGCGCCGGCAGATCCGTGCCGGCGCGACGTGTTCATTCAGAAGATCGCCTTCGGAGCGACGGGTGATCCCGATGCGCCCGTCAAGGGAATCGGGTCCATCGAGAACGCGAAGACGTAGGGGTTCAGCAGCGAACGCAGCACTGCAGGCAACGGTGCCAGTTGCGTTGCCCGCGCGGCGGCGAACGCGGCGGCTTCGTCGAGCTTCATCGATTCGATCAGCGGAACGCCGCTTTTCGCCAGCAGGTGGTTGTGCACGGGGAACGGGACCATGTCGGGAATGTTGGCGTTGGGTTGCACTTCGACGAAGGGCGCGTCGGCTCCGACCGCGGCCACTCCGCGCTCGGACAGAAGGACGGCCACCTCGAGCCCGATGCCCGGCGCGGCAAACGTCGGCCCGATGCCCGGCACGACGTCAAGGTAGTACCCGGGACGGAACACGCCGCTCGAATCGATACCGCCGGCACCGAGCGGCCATTTCTCCTCATGGCCCGTGCGGAACACGACGACGTCGCCGCGACGGATATCGCCAAGCTGCAGCCCCTGCGCAGCGAGCGTGCTCATCAGCATCGCCCGGGTGATTTCCCGGCCCGCAGCGAGAGCGACGCCGCCATTCGCGTGGCGCGCCACATCGACGAGGATGCCGCGGGTGAAGTACGGCTTGATCTGCTCGACGCCGAGGCGCGAATACGCCGAACCGGGCCCGGCACCGGCCAGCAGGTCGGCACCCGTCACCTGGTTGTAGAACACGGCGGCATCGAACGTGGATGCAGGCGTGGGCAGGTAGCCGAAGTGGTTCAGTGCGTCGAGTTGCGTTCCGATCTGGCCGATCGGAAACGCGTAGGCCAGTTGCTCGGCGATCGTGACCTGCCGCGCCAGTTGCATCGTCGGCAGGATTTCCAGGGCGAACTCCGGACTTGCGCCAGGGAACGAGGGCATGCCGATTTCCAGAGGGTGGGCGAGGCGGAACGTCTGCCCGGTCACGATTCTGAGGACAGCCTCGTACACCTTGCTCGGTGTCTGCGTGTTGCTCGCGCCGGCATTGTCGGCCGGTCCCCACGGCGATGGACCGGGCGTCGGATCGTAGGTGGTGATATCGAATGCTGGCGGCGTGTGTGCGCCCAGCGGTGTCGGAAAAGCGAATGCGAACAGGGTGGCGGAAAGGGCAATGGCGCTGATCGTTCTCATTTTGCTCATGTCGGTCTCCTTCAGGTTGTGAGAGGGTGCGCGCACTTCAGCGACGACGATGCTGATCGCCGTGTGCATCTCCGGTGTTCGGGCGCCCCGATTCATTTCACGAGGGACGCCGTCCTCAAGTGACAGATGCGCTCGCTTCGCGTGGACGATCGCGCCGAAGTGGGATGACGGTCACGCATCGGGTTCGGAAGCGGCACTCGAGGCGACGGTTTTGGGTCCGTGCAGCCGAAACGGGCCGGATCCCTCGGGCCGCCGCCGGGCACTTCGCGTGGTGGCGCGCAAACCGGAGGATGGCCTAGGATTCGTTCAGCGGAAGACGGAGGAGAATGGCGATGCGTGCACAAATCCTGCTGCTGCTGGCGATGTGTCATCCGGTCGTTGCCGATGCGGTGCCCGAGCACGTCCGCGCGCAGGTCGAGAGCAGCATGCTGGTCAGTGGCACGCTCGACATCGATCGCGAAGGGCGCGCGTCGGGTGCGATGCTGGACATGGCGGGCCAGCTGCCTCCCGGCGTGATCGAGCTGGTCGACGCCGCGGCCGCGAAATGGCGCTTCGAGCCAGTGCTGGTCGACGGCAGGGTCGCGAATGTGCGCACGCGGATGAGTCTGCGCGTGGTGGCGACACAGGCGGAGGGCGATACGTTCACCCTGAGCCTGCGCAGCGCGAGCTTCGGGCTAGAGGAGCCCGAAGGTTCACCTCGCATCCACGTCAGGAGCAGGAAGCCACCGGTCTATCCCGAGATGGCCGTCAGGCAGGGGATCCAGGGCACCGTGTACGCGCTAGCGCGTGTCGGTCGCGACGGCCGGGTCGAGGACGTCGTCGCCGAGCAGGTGAACCTTTACGTCTACGGCAGCGAGCGGCAGATGAAGTCTGCGCGTAGCCTGCTTGCCGATGCCACCTTGCGCGCCGTGCGGCAGTGGAGGTTTGAGGTTGCGGCTGACGCTGACCCGCATCCTTACCGGCTGGTGCGGGCGCCGGTGACCTACGTCTTCTCGGTGGATCTGCTGAAGGCTTCGCACCAGTGGGAATCCTACGTGCCTGGCCCGCGCACGTCGCCTCCATGGGCCATGGATGCGAGCAGATCGACCGGCGCGCCGGATGCGTTGCCCGAAGGCGGGCTCAGCCTTCTCGGCAATGGCCCGCGGCTGCTGACGGAACTCGCGGATTGACCCGGGGCGGCTCGTGCCCAACGTCCGCCGCCGGTCTCCACGCGTGGCTGCGCCCTCGCAGCCCATCACCTGGTCTGTGCGACCGCTCCACCGCGCTGACGCATGAAGAACCGGTACAGCGGCGGAATCACGAACAAGGTGAGTACTGCCGAGAACGCCAGGCCCCAGACGATGCTCGCCGCGACCGGCCCCCACAGCAGCGATTTGCCGCCCAGACCGACGGCAAGCGAGAACAGTCCCGCGATCGTCGTTGCCGTGGTCATGAGGATCGCGATGACGCGGCGGCGCGCGGCGTAGACGGTGGCATGCAGCGTACGCATGCCGGCGGCACGACGGTCGTTGGCCGCACTGATCAGCACGATCGCCGCGTTGACGGCAATGCCGGTCAGCGCGATTACCCCGTACAACGTGTACAGCGACATCGGGTTGCGCGATACGAGCAGACCCATGGTCACGCCGGTGAACGCCAGTGGCACGGTGACCAGGATCAGCAGCGGCTGCCAGTAGCTGCGGAACTGAGCGGCGAGGATCAGGTAGATCAGGCCGAGGCCCAGCAGGAACAGGCCGCCCATGGCTTCGCGAGACTCGTTGATGTCATCGAGCTGACCGGAAAAATCCAGGTCCGTCGCCGGGTACTGTGCGCGGATCGTTTCCCACTGCTCGCGCAGGATTCCATTGGCGGCGACCGTGTCGGTGGTTTCGGGCGCCAGATCGGCTTCCACGGTGATCGCGCGGCGCAGGTTCCAGTGGCGAATCAGGCCGGGACTCTTGCGCTCCTGCGCGATCAGCAGGGCGCCCAGCGTGGTCGTGCCGCCGCCCGGCAGGGCGACCGGATCGGCGAGCACCTGCTGCACCTGGGTGACGCTGCGTGGCGTGGCACGCACGCGCAGTTCGAGCTTCTCGCCGCGGTCGCGCATGTCGGCAACCACTTCGCCATCGACATGCAGGCGTACGAGGCGCGCGATCATGCCCGGATCCAGTCCGGCATTGCGCGTGGCCAGCACATCCACGGTCAGGCTCAGTTCGTCGCGACCGGGATTGTCGTCGTCGGTGATGTCCTGGGCACCGGGAATCGTGCGAATGACGGTCTTGACCGCTTCGGCGGCGCGGCGCAGTTCGTCGAAGTCGTCGGCGCGCACCTTGACGCTGATCGCCCTGCCGGCCGGTGGCCCGCCGGCGAGTCTCAGGAACGAGACCTCGGCGCGCCCGGGGGCGTTTTCCACGAGCTCGCGCATCTGTTCGATGATCTCGTCGTAGTCGCGCATGCCCGGCGCATCGGCATTCAACGACACCGCGATCTGGCCGTGACGATCGCCGTACACGGGTTCGACATCGGTGAACTTGATGCCGGCCATCGAAACCAGCGAGCGCGGCTCGTCGTCGCGCAGCTGGCCGCGCACGATGCGTTCCACGGCCATCGTCTCGCGCATCGTCTCGTCGATCGGCGCATCGGGCGGCATGTCGACGTTGACGTAGAAGATGCGCAGCGGATCGAACGCGAAGAACTGGAACTTCACCGCGCCGGCAGCAATCGCGCCAACCGAAGCGAGAAAGAGCAGGCCCGCCAGGGCCAGATAGCGACCAGGCGTGCGCAGGACGCGGATCAGCGCGCGTGTGTAGACGACACGCACCCAGCGCGTGTAGCGCTCGCGAAGCTGCTGACTGCGTGAGTTGCTGATCGCATGCCGGCCGAGCGTGCCGACATGCGCCGGCAGCATCCAGTACGCCTCGACCAGGCTCACGACGAGGCCGATCGTGACCACGAACGGAATCACGAACATGAACTTGCCGACGATGCCGGGCAGCAGCATGAGCGGCAGGAATGCCGCAATCGTCGTGGATACCGCGGCGAGCACGGGCAGACCGACTTCGCGCAGCGAGTCCAGCGACGCATCGAGCGCGTTCATGCCGCGCTGCATGCGGTAGTAGATCGCCTCGACCACGACCACCGAGTCGTCGACCAGCATGCCGAGCACGATGACGACGCCAAGCAGCACCGAGATGTTGAGCGTGGACCCGCTGGCGGCGACGATCCAGAACGTGCAGGCGACCGAGAACACGACACCGAGCGCCACGAGCATCGCGATGCGCGAACCGAGAAACACCCAGCACACCGCGAGCACGAGGATCAGGCCGATCAGCGCGTTGTTCTGCATGACGCCGAGCGCGGTGCGGGTCGGAATCGTCTGGTCGTCGCTGAGCAGCAGGCGCAAGCCCGAGCCGGCCAGCACCTGGTTCTTCTCGTCGATGTAGGCGTTGATCCGGTCGACCAGATCCAGTGTGTTGGTGAAACCGACCTTGGTCACGCTCAGCAGGACCGCGGCCTGGCCATCCATGCCGGCGAGCTGGCGCGGGTCTTCTCGTCCGCGGCGCACGCTCGCGACCGCGTCCAGCGGCACGCGACCGTCCACGCTGCCGGGCGCCTGCAGGTGGAACGCGGCGACGCTGTCCGGATCGGCGCTGGTGCCGCTTACGCGCACGAGCCATTCGCCGCCCTCGGTCCTGACCTTGCCGGCGAACGTGTCGCGAAACCAGAGCCGCAGGCCGTCTGCCAGCGCGGTCGCGGTCAGGCCGCGACTGGCCAGCGCCGCGGGGTCGAACTCGACCTGCAGCTCGGGTTCCTGGAAGCCGATCGCGAGCACGCGGTCGACGCCGGCGATCTGCTCCAGATCATCGCGCACGGTCCGTGCGGCGTAGCGCAAGTGTTCGTCGTCGGCCTGTCCGGTGAGCACGACCATCGCGGTCGGAAACCCGTTGGACGTGGTGATCTCGAGGATGTCCGGATCGATCACTTCGGCCGGCAGTTCGGCGTTGGCCTTGTTCTGCACCTCGCGGCGCAGATCGTTGATGCGCTTGTCGAACGTGCGCTCGCCGACGTCGCGGAAGCGGACCAGGATGTTGCTCACGCTTTCGCGTGAGGAGCTGACCACCCAGCGTACGTCCTGCACGTTGCGGATCGCGTCTTCGAGCGGATTGGTGACGCGCTGTTCGACGTCCTCGGCGCTCGCGCCGGGCAGCACCGTGGAGATGTTGACCCAGTTGAAATTGATCTCCGGATCCTGCTCGCGCGGCATGTCGAGATAGGCCATCAGGCCCATGACGATGACGACGAAGAAGAAGACGTTGGCCAGCGGATGGTTGCGGATCAGGGCCGCGAGCAGGCCCATGTCAGCGCGGCTCCGCCGGGGTGCGCTCGTGGACCGCATCGCCGTCGTTGAGGCCCTGGTGGCCCTCGACGACGATTTGTGTGCTCGCGGGTAGATCGACCTCGAACGCGCGGCCTTCACTGGCACCGGTCACGTCAAGCAGGCGCGCCTTGCCGCCGTCGACCGTGAACACGCCGAGCACATCGCCACGCCGGACCAGCAGTCGCGGCGGCAACTGGCGCGCGGGAATTTCCCAGCGCAGGGCTCCGCTGCTTCCGGCTGGCGCCGCCTCGTCGACGAAACCCAGGCGCACCACGCGCGTGCGCGCCGCGCGATCCACGACACCGGCCAGACGCAGCACCCGGACCGGATAGCGACGTCCCTGACTATCGAACACGAGCGCAACGGCCTGATCCAGGCGTTCGGCTTCGACAACCTGCAGCGCGGCCTCGACTTCGGCCGCCGACAGATCGATCAGGCGCAGCAACGGCATGCCGATCGACGCGAGCACGCCGACCTGGGCCTGACGTTCGACCACGACGCCGGCGAACGGCGCCCGCACGCGTGCCTTGTCGACATTGCGCAAGGCGACGCGCTGATCGGCCTGGGCCACCGCGACCTCGGCCTGGGCCGACTCGCGCTCGGTGTCCAAAGCGAGCAGTTCGTCCTTGGACACGAAGTTCTGCGCGATCAGCGCACGCGCGCGTTCCAGCCGCTGGCTTGCCTGGCCGACGCGGGCACGCGCCGCGCGCACGCGTGCTTCGGCCTGACCAAGCACGAGGCGCAGATCGGTGGCATCCAGTTCCAGCAGCACTTCGTCGGCGGCGACCGTGGCCCCGACATCGGCGTGCACTCGCAAGACCGGCGCGGCGACTTCGGCCGACAGCTGGCTTTCGTTGGGTGCGAGCACGCTGGCCGGCGCGCTGCGTGCGAGCGGCTGGATCAGTTCCGACAGCGGCGCGGTGCGCACGGCGTTCGCGACGGGTTGTTGTGCAGGAGCCGACTCGACAGCGCCTTGTCCACAGCCGATCAACGACAGCACCGCAGCGAACGAAAGCAGCCGGAGGAAGACGCGTGGCATGGGCAGATCCGAATTTGGACAGGGGTTGATCGGGCGTCGCTACCCTCCGCAGAACGGGGCAACGACCGGATTCGATCGCGCGAACGTCACCGTCGCCGGAAACGCGGCGCGCAAGTGTGTACGAGTACCGGCATGCGCTGCAATGGCCGGTCAGGCCACCGCCTTCGGTGTGACCGGCATTGCCCGCTTTCCAGGCCACTGGGGCACAATACGGTCCGGTTCCCGGATCGTGCTGCATCAATCGCGGCCACCTTTCGACGCGGTGCCGACGGTGTGCAGCGAAAGGGCGGCCATGTTGTCGTCCTGCTCAGTGGCAAGCCGGAGGATCCGGTCTGGAAGGGATTCCGGACTCAACAGGCAACCCCGATTCCGCCCGGAGATTGCGCATGAACAGGATCGCTGTGCTTTTCCCGGCCGCACTGATCGCGTTTGCGGCTTCCGCGAGTCAGGCGGCGGGGTTGATGTCCCCGTGTGTGCCGGACCGTAGCAACTACCTTTGCGTGCTGCAGATGCCGCCGGGCCAGCAAGCGCCGTATCTCGGCGCGCTTGACGCGGCTGCGGTTGCGGACGTGGAAGCGGCGCGCAAAGCGGCGCTCGAGCATTGGTTCCACGAGCGCGGCGTGCTTGCCGAAGAATCGTTCCACGTCGCAGCCCTGTTCCGCCTCGGCGAGGACATCACGGCAGTCGGCGCGCGGGATGAGTGGGTCTGGGAGGTGCGCGTCATGCACTTGTCCGGCGCACTGAACGGCATCGTGTGGGTCAACGCGCACTCGAAGGCGGCGTTCTCGACCGGACCGACGCGGCGACGCGTCGCGCCGGGGACTCCGTCGCGGATCCCGACAGCCGCGACGCAATGACAGTCAGCCTCCTCCTGCCCGCGTCCGGCCAGAGAATTCGGGTTCTTCCGGTGTCGAGCTGACGCTGCGGAACAGCTTGACGCCGAGGTTGATCAGCGTGACCGCAATGATCAGTCCCATGAGGAGTTTCACGATCGTGTCGCTTGCCGAGGTCATCAGGACCGGGCCGTCGAGCACAGCCCAGGCCATCGTCGCGCAGGTGGCGAGGCTCAAGGCAGCACCGGTGCGTTGCAGCGTCGGCCCCCAGCGCCCGAGCATGATCGCCGCGATCAGCAGCGGAATGTTGAGCACGAGAAGGACGAGCAACAGGAGCCCCTGGCGCTGCCGGAATGCGTCGGTGTAGGTGAACGCCTCGTAGGCCGCAGGGGCGCCCCGATCGCCGAAAACCAGATCGAGGAACGCGCGGGGATCGGCGAGCACGAAAACGCCGAGCACGATGCCGACAAGCCCGATCACCATCGCGGCGCGGTTGGCGTGGATGCGTTCGCCCGTGCGCGGCTTCCACTCCCCGGTCTCGGGCCAGCGCCGCCGTGCCCACGCGACCAGTCCGAAGCCCGTAACGAGCAGTCCCAGCCACCACAACGATGGGATCACGGTCGAGCCCCACCATTGGCCCAGCAGGCCGAGCACGTCCCAACCCGATTCCAGCGGTCTGTGCAGGCTCACCAGCAGGCCCAGGCTCCAGATGACCACGAGTCCGACCAGGCTCGCCTGGAGAAACCGGTACCCATCGGCGGGATCGATGATGGTCACGGTGGGACGGTAGCGCGCGGCGACCTCGGCAGGTCGGCCAAAGGCCCGCAACAGCGCGATAGCCATCTCCACATCGGCGTTTCGTCCATGGGCCTCGGCCTTGGCCTGGAGTTCCTCAGAGAGCAGCGCGCGCAGTTCGAACGCCACGTCCTGGCGCAGCCTGCGCGGCAGTTGCGCGGCCACGTCGGCGACATAGGCCTCGATCACGTCTTTCGGGTTCATTGTCCGTCCTCTTTCAGGAGTCGATTCATTGCCTGATTCATGCCCTGCCACGATTCGGTGAGCTTGCGGAGCAGCTTCCTGCCGTCCGCGTTCAACGCGTAGTAGCGCCGCGGTGGTCCCGCGTCGATCCTCCATTCGCTTTTCAGCAAACCTTGCGCTTCCAGGCGACGCAGCAACGGATACAAAGTGCCTTCCTCGATCGGCATGCCGTTTTCCGCCAACGCCTGGCGCAACTCATAGCCATAGCGCGGCGTGCGCAGTTGCGAGAGCGTGGCCAGCACCACGACCCCGCGCCGCAGTTCGAGCTCCAGTTTGCCGAAAGCGTCTGCATCACCCATGGGCCGCACAGTACTGTGCATTGCACAGTATGTCAATCCGCTTCCCGGTGACCGCAAGAAATCGTCGCAGTGCCCGATGGATTCGCGATCCTTCAAGCGTGCGCCGCACGGTCCGCCCGAACCTCGGCTGCCTGGGGAGATGTACCCGATCGCTGAGATCCCACAGGCCTCGATCCGGTGAGTCAGAAATCTCGGATGTCGTCGGTGTCCCTTGCCCGGCGTCGTGCCGAGGCGGAAAAGTCGTCGCTGCCCAGCCGTCGCACCTCGTCCTTGGAGGCCATCCTGGAAATTCGCGATGCCACAAACGTCGCACAAGTGCGGAAGCTGCAACCCATCCGGGGAATTGCGCGAAAGTGTCTACTCCTGCTGTTGGGAGCCGGGCATCCTGATGTATAAATGCACGTTTCATTCCCTATCAGGAGTGTCCACACATGGCTATTGCGTTCCCGCCTCCGTTGCCCCTGCTGCTGGGCCTGCTCGTTTCCGTTGCCGCATGTCCCGCGATGGCCAGGTCTTCGAATGATGCGGCTCCTGCGCGCAAATACGAGGGCGTACTCCCGGTCGAATTGCATCTGGGCCAGGTGGAGCTGGTCGTTGAATCGGTGCGCACTGACGCAATGGCCGCCGGAGGTGGAGTTCTGGGCGTAATGATCGCCACTGGTTTGGACAATGCCGCCGCGAAGAAGGATGAAGTGCGGGTGGGCCCGATCCGTGACGTCATGCTCGGCGTCGACTTGAATACCCGCTTCACGCAGGCGCTGGTGTCAGGACTGGATGCGCCGGCGCTCGCGGAATCTCTGGCATTCGAAGTCCACCCCGAGTCGCGGCGTGCGCGTCAGCTGCGGATCGCGTTGCCCAGTCGGGAGCGTGTACTGGATCTCGACCTCCAGTACGCGCTCACGCCGGGGTTCAGAAGTCTGCGGGTCTCGGCAAACGCCTTGCTTGGCGTCCGCACGGTCGACAGGAAGATCCTGCGGCCGAAAGGCCACCGGCTCTTCCGCGTCGAATATCTGGTGCCGCTTCCCGGTGACGAGAAAGGCCTGAAGGAGGATCAGCGCGCCGCACTCTGGGCCAGTCTTGGACAGGAAAAGATCGTTTCGCTGGTCGAAAGCGGAATCGCCGAAGTGGTGGCGATGCTCAACTACTGGCTCCCGGAACCGGGCCACTTTCCTGCAGATGCCCCGCGGGCGCGCTATGACCTGGGTGCGGGCAGGCTCGTGAGGGAGCGCGACGGAATGCGCTGGATCCGGGTGAGCAAGGGTCTGCTGGTTGCAACACCCTGATGCAGTGCCTGGCCCGAATGGCATGCGCAGGGATGATGCTTGCGGCATCGGGGTGCGCGGTGGGTCCAGTGGCGAGCGGGCCTACGGACGGGGTGGCCGCATCACCTCCTGCTGGACCCATGAATCTCTCGGCCTGTAGCTACCGCGTGGGTGCGATCGTTGACCGGCGTAACCCGGTCAGCAACGGGGACTTGCACGGTGAAGCGATCGATTGGATCGAACTCGTGCCACGGCTCCGCGAAAGGCTGCGAAAAGCCGGGCTCGGGGACGCCACGGTGGGAGCAGCGGATGGTCTGGCAGTCGAGATCGTGAGTGCATACGGACAAGGCAAGTCGTCGTCGAAATCTTTCACGACGGTTCTCCGCGTGAAGTTGCCGGAACGCGATCTGGTTGCTCGCGGCGTTGACACCGGCGTGAACTGGACTTCGGGCAAGAGCGAGATCTCGCGTGGTCTGCTGCGCAGCTTTGATCAGGCCGCGAATCGCCTTGTTGGTCTGCTCGCGCAGAACTGCGGGGCAAGCGCTGGGTGACCGAGCGGTTACGCGACTCCGGGCCGCCGGAGACGGGGTGTCGCGCGCGACCCATTGAAATGACGATCCCGGACATGCAGCGTTCCAGTGCAAGCCCCTGAGTTCTTTGTGACAACTAGCCGTATCGAGGAACGTGCTTGTCTATGTTGAACCCGCAGGACTTGCAGGGTTTCGCATCGGCTCTAGGGGAGCGAAAAATCCCGGTGACGGAGTGGTATCTGTTTCTGCACTTTGGGCACAGGTGCCTGGCAAACGGAATCGCAGTCAGCACGATGATCAACACAGCTGTCACCAGCATGGCGATCTGCGCTGGGGCGGGGATCTGTCCCTCGAACTTGAATCGAGCCCCCGCAAGTATGGTGCCAGCAATCAATCCGCCTTGAGCCAGACGCTGTTTGGAACGCATCGCTTCAGCGGCAGAACGCAAGCGGCGGTTTTCCTGCTGCGGGTCCAGTTCTGTCTGCGTCATTGTCACACCTGTGGACCAACGAGATTGTATAAAGGCGCGACTACATCTTGCTCCTGGCCAGCCTCGGGGACAACATCTCAAGACTTGTTGTCGCCCAGGATCTGCCCGGGAATGCTGGAGTCGCGGATCACAGGCGGGGAATGACTTGAGGAGTCACGCATGAACAAGAGTCCGTTGCGCACCGTGAATTCCGAGGGAATGTTGCATGGCAAGCCACGAAAGCGATCCGGTACGCACGGACGTGGAAATTGCGCGAGGCTTATTTTCTGCGTTGGTCTGTTCGCGCTTTCCGCATGCAGCGGTCCCGGAGCTGCGGAACGTCGCGTGTCGATGGGCACATGCCAGGATCCTTCGACTCCGGCAGCGACTGCTATCGCGGCGTGTACCGCTGTGCTCGATGACAGCGCGGCGAAGCGGGCGGAACGTGTCAAGTCGCTGTTCGGGCGTGCGCATGCGCGCTGGCGGAGCGGTGACCTGAGCGGGGCACTTGCCGATGCCGACGCGCTGGTAAAGCTGGAGCGCATGCTGCCTGCCGCATTCGCACTGCGTGGACAAATCAGGGGTATGCGTGGGGATCATGCCGCGGCGCTGCGCGACTTCGATCGCGCGCTTGAGTTGCATTCCGATGTTGTCGCCTACCTCGGGGATCGTGCAGTGACGCTCGCGCATCTTGGGGAGCACGAACGTGCGATCGAGGATTTTGGCCGTGCGATCGAACGCGAACCCGGCGAATGGCGCATGCACGGCGGACGATGCTGGTCGCATGCCGTATTGGGCAAGGAACTCGTGGGTGCGTTGGCCGATTGCACCGAAGCGATCCGCCTGCAGCCTACCGATGCCAACCTCTACAACAGTCGCGGATTCGTCCAATTCCGCCTCGGTGCCTATGCGCAAGCTGTTGGGGATTACGATCACGCGATCGCGCTCGCGCCACAGACCCCTTCGTCGTGGTTCATGCGGGGCCAGGCCAAGGCGCGCATGGACGATCCATCCTCTTCACAGGACATCGAACAAGGACTGGCCGGTGAGCCAGGAATCGCGGCGCGCTATGCGGGTTACGGGATCGACTGGTAGCACCGCGCATCAGTCGCCTGCTGCGATGCGCTCGAATATCGCCATCTGGGTCGGCGAACCGAGGTCCGGATGCAGCGGGCCGATCGCGGCGAAGCGCGTGCGGTAGCCGCAGCGTTGGGCGACACCGTTCGCCCATTGGCGGAACTTCGCGCGCGACCATTCGAAACGATGATCGGGGTCGCGCAGCGTTCCGGGGGCCAGCCCGTAGAGCTCGTTGAACTCCACGTTCGGCGTGGTCACGATCAGGATGCCGGGCCTGTAGCGCACCAGCACCGTGCTCTCGACCTGCGATAGATGACCCGGATCGAGGTGCTCGATCGACTCGACCATCGTGGCCGCATCGTAACCTTGCAGTCGCGGATCGAATTCGAGATACGAACCGGCAAGCAGGACGAGACGTCCACTGGCTTCAGCGGTGACGACCTCGGTGTGCCGGCGGATTTCCTGTACGGCTATGCCGGAGCGGTCCTTGCCCAGAATGCGTTCGTAGCGCGCGTCGGCAAGCAACCGCGTGAGCAAGGTGCCCGAGCCACAGCCCAGATCCATCACGCTGCGCACGTTGCCGTGGGCCAGCGCGGCCATCACCGCGCTCATCCGGGCCTCGTGAAGTTCGGTGAGCATTCCCATCCCGCGCAGGATACCCGGTTGCCGCTGCTGATCGATCCCGACCCGAATCCTCGGGCGCAGCGGCACGATTCAGTGGGCGCGCTGCATGAGCGCAACGTCCTTGCACGGGAACTCGACCGCCAGTCCGAGCCGATCGGCGACATGACGCAGCGTTGATTCACGGTAGAAGACGACATGGGTAGGGTCGCGCCGGTAGTGCCAGGATTCGAACCTCGCGTCGTCGTCCTGGAAGCAGGTCATCAGCGCGAGCCAGCCACCGGGTCGCAGCATCCGCGCGAGCTGCTCCAGTGCGGCAGCCGGATCGCGCAGGTGCTCGATCACTTCGGTGCAGGTGATGAAGTCATAGCTTCGTTGCAGCGCAGCGGGTTTCGGAAAGAACGCCGGATCGTGGACCTGCATGCGATGTCCGCACTCTTCGAGCATTGCCGCCAACGCGGGTCCGGGTCCGCAACCGAAATCCAGCCCCTCGCTCGCTGCCGGCAGTTTGTGCAGCAGGGGTTCGAGCAGCTTCGAAAGGAACTGCCGATAGCCCGGATCGTCGATCCGGTTGTCATGCAGCGCGTAGTGGCGGTGCTCGGCCTCCAGTGCAAGATGGTGATCGGGGTGCAGGAAGGTGCATTCGCACGCGCCGCAGCGCAGGTAAGCAAGTGCGTCGACCGTGACGAAGGCGGATGTGCTTGGACTGCGACACACCGGACACGTCAGCACGGCCGGAATCATGTCGCCTCGTTCGCGCTGGCGCAGGCCAGGCACAGGGGCGTCGCGGGATCGAAGTCGAGCCGGCGCGGGTCGATCACTTCGTCGCATTGCCGGCACATGCCGTGCTCACCGTCATCGATGCGGAAGTGGGCCATCCGCGCAGCGTCGAGCACGCCATCTGGCCAAATGAAGGCAGGCCCGCGAGGGTAGCATCCGCCAACATCGTCGTGCCGGCGGATGGCTCGTGCGTTGTCAGTTCTGCACGCGGATCTGGATCGGGTAGTAGGCGCCCGAGAGTTCAGCCGGATCCCAGAGTTCGGCTTCGTTGCCATAGCTGGGATGGCTCTTGAGTCCCGAGGGTGCGGTCGCCTGCACGAACAGCTCGTAGTTGCCGTTGGTGAGACCGCTCGTGTTGAGTTGCAGCGTATAGCGACCCTGCGGCGCGGGTGCGTCGCGTGCGGTGCCGAGCAGGATCATGCGCTGTCCGGGTCCCGGGCCTGCACCGACCGGACGAACGAAGACCTCGATCGTGGCGATGCCGGTTGTGCCGCCGGTGCTCCACACCTCGGTGCTCGCAACCGGGAAGACCATCAGGTCCGGAGCCCAGTCGGCGTAGCTGTGATTACCCGCGACCACGGTGACCGGCACGACGCCGGCGACATTGATCCGTGCGACCGGATCGGCGCCGATCAGATGTTGCGAGTCGATCTGCGTTGCGCCGACACGCTCCACACGTGCCGGTGGACCCAGGCGCGGAAGGTCGGCGTGCTGCGGGAACGGATGGATCGCCGCCGGCCGCGTGTAGGCGGGCGCGCTGCCCGGCGGATACAACACCTCGACATGCACGTTGAGAATGCCGGTGTTCTCGGCGAAGTACTGGAACGTGTTGTTGCCGACCAGCAGCGGCGAAGTTCCGCCCTGCACGATATCGCCGAGCTTCACGCGCACGGTATGCGGCATGCCCCAGACCAGCAGGCCCGGGACCGTTGGCGAGCTGTTGTTCATGCGCGCCGGCAACGGGTGATTGGTACTGCCATTGACGCGTACGTAGTCGCCAGGCGCCAGGGTGAAGTTCGAGAAGTCGCCCATCTGATAGGTGAAGACGAGCCAGGCTTCCGCCGTCGCTCCGGCGAGGGTTGGCCGCAGGTCGTCGGGAATCGCGACCGTGAATGTCGGGAACGTAGAGCTGCCGCGGTTGGCCTTGCGGTAATCGGTTCCGGCAATGCGGGTGACATAGTTGTGCACGCTGCGCGGCTCGACCTGTGGACCATCAAAACCGAAATTGTCCCAGTGCAGCAGGAAGTAGGGCACCGCGTCCTTGATCGTGTTGTAGCCGAAGCCGACCCACAGCGGCTCGTAGTCGCCTGCGGCCAATGTGTATGGCGCATAGGTGCTGTTGATCACGCTGCGACCATCGATCAACACCTCGACGCCATCGGTACCCACGCGCGCCTCGAAACTGCGGCGCACGTTCGACACTGCCTGGCGACCCTCCTCTTCCATGTCGATCGACGCGATCTGGTGCGATGCGCCATCCATGCCGATCAGGCTCACGCTGAAGGTCTGGAACTGTGCGCGAAAGCGCAGCATGCCGGCCGGCAGTCCGGTGGCACCTTCTTCGTCGAAGAAATCGGCGTGGCCGGTAAGGTCGGTCTTGACCGGGTTCAGATCCAGGTACCACACCGAGCGCGGACTCAGCGGACTGTCCATGTCGAACACGATGCGCCGGCGCACGCCGTTCTCGATGCGCACGGGTTTGCGGAAACGCTGCGCGGTCTGCGACTTGTCGCCGGTATTGTCGCGTCGCGTGCCGTTCAAGGTGTGTGCGTGGTACTGGTCGTTGATGAAGAACAGGTTGAAACGCGCGTCGGTCGAGGTGACGGTCGCGTTGTTCCAGAGCTTCTCGTCGGCCGCGCCCATCGGCAGGTTGAAATCGTCGAACCAGGTCATCGACGCGCGCAGTGCGTCCACACGCGTGCTGTCGCCGCCATTGAAGCTCACGACGCGCGGCAGGCTGGTGATCTCGCCCAGTGCATTGATGCGCTCGACGCGCACCTGGTACGGCATGCCATTGACCAATGGCTGGAGTTGCACGCGCCGATTGCCGGTCACGAGCCAGCGCGTGCCGCCGCCGAGCACGTGGCTGGCATGTCCACCGCCGCACGATTCCAGGCAGCCTATGCATGCGGTCGTATCGTGATGCAGGCGCAGGCTGTCGGTCTCCGCTACGGTCGTGCCGACTGGCCACCAAGTCACGAGGAATCCGGCGTCGTCGCGACCGGTGCCGGACATCGTCCACCACTGTCCCCAGGGATTTTCCGCGTTGTAGTCCATTTCCAGCGTCGCCACGCGGTCGTCGCGAATGACGTTGACCACCGGCGCCGCGGCCAACGGTTCAAACCCGTTGCGGAAAATCGTTTCCGCGTGCAGCGAACCGCACAGGAGAACTGCGATGACGAGCAGCACGAAGCGTGTTGCGCGAACGCGAGGCGTCTTCAGGCGCAGGGCCCGAACGGCAGTATGCACGGACATGGGAGCGCTCCCGACGGACCAGGTGCCGATTCTGTGCGGGATTCCGCGCGCGAATGATGAACCAATTCACGAAAGCGGGGCATGCACAGGTTTCCCGTGCAACCCGGTGTGAGTCGTCGGCGCTTTGAGCGCAAGGCCTGAATTGCTGAGCCGGCAAATACCCACGCGCAAGTGCGACGCAGACTCAATCGGGCAGGATCACCCGCCGGCCCGGCATGCCGAAGGCTGGCGCTGGCCTGTCATGGGGCATTCTCGAACCCGTTGCGGAAGATCAGGTCGGGGGTGGCGACCTCCGCCCCGTGCGTGCCCAGATACTGCGTGCGCCAGGCGCCCTGCAATCGTTGCTGTGCATCGAGAATGCCGTCGCCACTGGATCCGTGACATTGGGTGCCGGCAACGGAGAGATTGATGTTCGGGCGCAGGGCCGGATCGCGGAAGCGATTCACGGGGTCGTTGCTGTCCAGCATCATCACCTTGCCTGACGTGGTGCCCCCGAACACGCTGGCGTTGTTGACGATGACGTCGTACTCGAAGCTGATGTCCAATGGCCAATCGCGTTTGTCGATCGCGACAATGCCGCGCACGGTGTTGCGGTAGACCCAGATCGGTCCGCGATCGCCGTCCTGGCCGGCCATGCCGATCTGTATCGCGAGGCTGGACCAGCCCGTCGCGTTGCTGGACACCACGGTGTTGTAGCAGAGCTCGATATTGCGCGCGGCGAACAGGCCATGCGGGGCTGCGCGGGCCATGTAGAGATTGATCAGGCTGTCGCCGCTCCACGCCTGCAACCAGCGGTTGCCGCGCACGCTCACGTCCTCGTGTTCGCCACCCTTGATCCACAGCGCCATGCGCGGTCCGGTACCCGCGAACGGTGTGTCGTAGACATTGTCGGCGACCACGAGATAGCGGGTCTGATAGGTGTCGATGCCGCTGAAACCATTGCTGGTCCGGCGCAGGTTGTGGAACGTGCAATGGGTCTGCGCGACATGGCGGCGCTGGCTGCCACCGGCGCCGAGAAAAAGGCAGCTGTTGTTGTCGTCGCCCCCGCCACTCGTGGTCCCGGCAGGCGGGCCATCGAACGTGAGCCGGTAGTGGTAACAGCGATGGTTCGTGTTGAGCGAGATGAAATAGCGCGGATTGCCGACCCCTGACGCGCCTCCCGTGAAACGCAGCATGCCGACGAAGTTGTCGCCACCGTTGTGCCAGGTGAAATTTTCGCTGGTCAGGCTGTTGCAGTCGATCGTGGGAAGTTCGCCGGGCCAGCCGATCAGGCTGGCGAACAGGCTCGTCGACATCGACATCGAGGCGCTGCCGGCCGCGTAGGTGCCACTGCGCAGGCACAGGCAGCGACCTCCGCTGATGTTGGCGTGAGCATGCACGAGCGTGCGCCACGGTGCGGCGAGACTGCCATTGCCGGTGCTGTCGTTGCCGTTGACGGCATCGACGAAGCGGATCCAGTCTGTGCCGACGCTGCCGCTCCAGTTGATCACGACCTGGTTGCCGTCCTGGTCGGTCACGCGCACGCTGAAGGCGAACGCGCCGTTCTGTTGCGGGGTCCAGCGCAGGATGCCGTAGTCCGCCTCGCCATGGATCGCGCCGAGCGTCGCACCGGCCGGCGCGGCGAGCAGTTCATGGACGAAGGGCCAGGCGCCGCCCTGGACCACGATCGGCAATTCGTAGCGCAGGCCGACATGGGCGTTGCGATGGTAGGCGCGCACGTGGGTTTCCGGATCCGGTCGCGGAAGCACGACGCGCTCGGCTGTCAGCGGCATCTTGGCCGGCATGAAGTGGCCCGCTCGCAACAGGCCGGTCATTGAAGGCCGCCGAGGTCGGGCATTTCCGGACTGCGACGCAGATGCCAGGGCGGCGGCGGAATTCGGCGCAAGGGCCGAGAGCGCGGCGGCCTGGCTCGCTGCCACCACGAACGTGCGTCGCTTCATCCGCGATCCCCGCTGTCGTCGAATGATCCGCAGCATAAACCAGGCATCCAGGGCGAATGCGTGATCGCGTCCACGTGCGCGTGCCGCGGCCAACCGGATCGGCGTGCATGGTCAGTGTTCGTCAGCGTGCGGTGACACAGGCGACGTTTGCCGCACAGCCGTCGCTTGATGTCGCCGACTACGCCGCGAGGCGGTGCTCGAAGAACGGTCGTTCGCGATCGTCGAGGATTGCGTACAGCGCGGACAGGTTTGCCGGATCCGGATTCAGCCAGGCGTCGATGTGTTCGGGCTTGATCGGAATGATGCAGCGGTCATGCCCGGCGGCGGCGATTTCCGCGGGCGGTGCATCGGTGATCGCGGCGAACGACAGGAGGTCCGCGGCACCCTCGCCTCGCCAGTGCGACCACAGGCAGGCCACGAGCATGTCCTGCTGCGGTTGCGGTCGGAACTCGAGCACGACGTTCTCTTCGGTTTCATCCGCGGCGGGCTCGCGACCCTCCAGGCGCTGGCGGCTGACGTTCTCGTAGAACGCGTTGAGGGCGATCAAGCCGTGGCTGACGCCGAACTGTCCCTTCCAGAATCCTTCCAGATTGTCGCGCCGCGCATTGTAGGTGCCGGGATACTTGCGGTCGCTGGATGCCGGCATTCCGGCCGGTCGACACTGATAGCGCATCGGCCGAACGATGCGCTTGCCGGCCTCGGCAATCATCACCGGGGCATAGTGGCCAGGGAAGATTCGCGAGTCGCGGGGTTCGGGTTCGCTGCGCCTGATGTCGCCGAGCTTGCCCAGCAGCCAGTCGACCTTCGAGCGGGCGATGCGCTGGTCGTTGAGTGCCTTGTTCGTCGTTCTTGACTGCAGCGTGCGCTCGGCATCCGCCAGGCGTTTGCGCTGCTTGAACAGTTCCTGCTCGAACTTCATGGCCTGGGCCCGATCGAATGCGTCGATACAGGCCTTGATCGCGCGCTCTTCGTCGTTGCGCGGATCGCTGAAATCGGCATCCATCGCCTTGGGGATCTTCACTCGCGCATCCTCGGAGCGGAATCCGTAGAGACGGATGAACTCGCGGATGTCGATCTCCGCGCCGAACTTGCGCAGGTAATTGCGATAGCTTTCCCAGACCTGGGCCGAGTAGCACATGTGCGAATCTCCGGGTTCGCCGGGTGGGTCTTATGCGTTCGCCGACACGCAGAAGTTCGCTGTGCATCGGCGTCGGCCCCTTCGCATGGCGTCAGCCGATGAACGGGTGTACGCCGATCCAGCGCACGTGCAACCAGAACGCGAATGCGGCCCACAGTGCCGCGCCGATGACCACGCTCAGGGCCGTGCCGGTCAGGGTTCCCGCCGGGTGGATCGTGCCGTTGCGCCGATCGCGTCGGCGCGAGACGACGAAGTTGACGATCGCCCAGACCAGGAACGCGCCGAACAGGACCACGTCGTGGAGGAATCCGACCGCGAGCAGGTGGCCGAACGCCCACAACTTGGTGCCGGCGAGCATCGGATGGCCAATCGCTGCCTTGAAGTGGTTGCGCGGCACGTAGGCGGCAGCGACCAGCACGAACGCGATCAGGGTGAACAACGAGTTGAGGTGCTTGAGCGCGAGCGGCGGCGCGTACAACAGCATCGGATCCTGGCGGGCGAGGCCGAAGCCCCACACGAGAACCACGAAGCCGCCGATCGAAACGAGCGCGTAGATGGCTTTCCAGGCGTTCGTGCCGAGCCGAGCGACCATGCGCGTGCGCCATCCGTCGGCGACGATTCGCAGCGAATGCACGCCGAGGAAGATTACCAGGCCGAGGATCAGGATCGACATGACAGGCTGCTCCGAAGTGAGTGGCAGGAGTATCGCGCAACAGCGACCCGCAGCGGAGCCGGCCCCGCTATTGCGACACGCCGAGCTTGCGCATCAGCGGCGTGATCAGGTCCATCGGCAGCGGAAACACGATCGTGGAATTCTTTTCTCCGGCCACGTCGATCAGGGTTTGCAGATAGCGCAACTGCATCGCCTGCGGCTCGACCGAAAGGATCGCGGCCGCTTCGCGCAGACGTTCGGCCGCCTGCATCTCGCCTTCGGCATGGATCACCTTGGCCCGCCGCGTGCGTTCGGCTTCGGCCTGGCGTGCGATCGCGCGGATCATGCTTTCGTCCAGATCCACGTGCTTGATCTCGACGTTGGTCACCTTGACGCCCCACGGGTCGGTCTGCTCGTCGAGGATCGTCTGGATGTCGCGGTTGAGCTTGTCGCGCTCGGTCAGCATCTCGTCCAGCTCGTGCTGGCCGAGCACGGAACGCAACGTGGTCTGCGCGACCTGGCTGATCGCCTCGTAGTAGTGCTCGACCTGGAGCACGGCCTTGGACGGATCGACGACGCGGAAGTAGACCACCGCGTTGACCTTGACCGACACGTTGTCGCGCGAGATGACGTCCTGCGAGGGCACGTCCATGACCACGGTGCGCAGGTCCACGCGCATCATGGTCTGGATGCCCGGGATAAGGATGATCAGTCCAGGGCCCTTGGTTCCGGTATAGCGGCCGAGGGTGAGGACGACGCCACGCTGGTACTCCTTGAGCACCTTGACCGTCATCGCGATCAGGCCGATCACGAAGATCACGATGGCTCCGGTGAATCCGAACATGAGGGACTCCTGTGCGCCAATCCTTCGCGCATGCCCGCAATTCCGGTTGCGGTCGAGGGGGTGGCATTCCGTATGCCTGGATCCGCGGCCGCTGCCGCGGATGTCTTCAATCAGTCGATGATCGGGTCCTGGCCACCTGCAAGGTGAGGCCATCGACGCCAAGTACGCGCACGTGGTCGCCGGGCGCGAGCGTCTCGTCGGCGCGAATGCGCCAGTGCTCGCCCTGCAGCTTTGCCCAGCCCTTGCCGTCGGCGAAATCGCTGACGAGCAGGGTCGAGCGCAGCATGAGGGCATCGCCGGTGGCCACGGCAACGCGTCGCGAGCGCATGAACAGCAATACCGTGGCCGCCATCGCGAGCGCCGCGACCACGGCGATACCGGCGACGATTCCGAGATTGGACTCATACCCTGGCACATCGATATCGAGCAGCAGGATCGAGCCGAACACGAATGCAGCGATGCCGCCGAAACCGAGCACGCCAAAGCTTGGCACCAGCGACTCGGCGACAACGAGCACGATACCGAGCAGGATCAAGGCGAAGCCGACATAGTTGACCGGCAACAACTGGAACGCGAACAGTCCGAGCAGCAGGCAGATCGCACCGAGCACGCCCGGCAGCACCGCACCCGGGTTGTATCCCTCCAGCAGCAAACCGTAGATGCCGATGAGGATCAGCAGATAGGCGATCGTCGGGTTGGTCAGCACCGACAGGAAACGCGAGCGCCAGTCAGGCGCGTAGGCACGCACCTCGATCCCCGATGTCGCGAGCGTGCGTTCGCCATCGGCCATCATCACGCTGCGACCATCGACGCGCTTGAGCAGATCGGCCGTATCGGCACTGATCAGATCGATCACGTTCAGTTCGAGCGCCTCACGCGAAGTGACGCTGACGCCTTCGCGTACGGCGCGCTCGGCCCAGTCGGCATTGCGCCCGCGGCGTTCGGCGAGACCGCGGATCCACGCGACCGCGTCACCGAGCAGCTTGTTCTGCATTGCGTCACTACCTGCGGCCGGCTTTTCCGCGGCGGTCCGGGCGGGAGAATCGTCCCCGGGCTTGTCGGTCGGTTCGCTTTCGGGTTTCGGTTTCTCGTCACGCGACCAGGGCTTGCCGCCGATCGGCACCGGCGTCGCCGCGCCCATGTGGGTGGCCGGTGCCATCGCCGCAACATGACAGGCATACAGGATGAACGTGCCTGCACTTGCAGCACGTGCGCCACCGGGGGCGACATGACAGATCACCGGAATCGGCGAGTTGAGGATGTTGCGCACGATGTCACGCGTCGCGCTGTCGAGGCCACCCGGCGTGTCGATGCGCAACACGATTGCGCCTGCGCCGTCGGCGATCGCCTGACGACTCGCCTTGTCGACATGGCCGGCGGTGGCCGGACCGATCGCGCCGTCGATTTCGATCAGGGCCGCATGTCCGCCCGCACCGGTCTGGCCCCAGGCGGAGGAGTCCACCAGAACCATCGCGCCGAGCAAGATGAACAGGCAGCGCCATGACATGGCCCGAGTATACGCGTGCAACCGGATGAATGAACCCGAGGCTGCGTGGCCTTCGATCCCGCAGCGACGTAAACGCACCTGCGGTCGCACAAGCAGGGGGCGCATCGCTGGCGGTTGAACGGGCTCGCAAGTCTGGCTAGGCTTGCGCATGCCTACTTCACTTGTCGTCGTCGACGACTTCCTGCAGAACGCCCACGAGCTGCGCGCGGCGGCCCTGCGGCTGACCTATCCCGATCTCCAGGGCGCGTTTCCCGGGCGCAATTCACTGGAGCGGATCCGGATCGACGGACTCGAGCAACAGGTGTCGCGGATCCTCGGCGAACCTCTGCGCGACATGACGCCACCAGGCTCGCATGCGAAGTTCCGGATCACGCTCGCTGCGGACAAGGGGCGCGCGAAAGTCCACCTGGATCCTTCGCACTGGTCGGGCATCCTCTACCTGAGCCGGCCCGAGGATTGTGCGGGCGGCACCGAGTTCTTCCGTCATCGCCGGACCGGTACCGATCGCGGCCCGATCAACCATGAAGAGCTTGCGGCGATGGGTTTTTCTTCAATGGAACACATGCATCGCGAGATCATCGAGAAGGACAGCGTCGACGACAGCAAGTGGGAACGCACGATGCAGATTCCGATGCGCTTCAATCGCCTGGTCCTGCTGCGTCCGTGGTTCTGGCACACCGCCGGTCCGGCATTCGGCGACAGCCTGGAGAACGGGCGGCTGGTCTATCTCATGTTCTTTGCGTCGGCCCAAGGCTGAGCCGACCCCACCGACGGCGAGTGCCGGTGGCGATTGCAGCGTTTGCCGCGATTGTCCGCCGAGTTGCAGAACAGCATCGGCCCTGAAGGGCCTCCCACAAGATCAGATATCTGCATCGCCAAGGATCCTGTGTGATGACCTTCACGCCCGATGCTCTCCGTGCAGAGTGCGGAAACGAATCGGTCCTGAAGGGTCTCGGCCAAAGCCCCTGTGGGAGGGCCTTCAGGCCCGATGCTCTGCTGTCAGAGTGCAGAAGCGCATCGACCCGGAAGGGACGTCCACGTGCACAGCGAAGGCAAGGCCCTCGCCATTTGCCTAGAGCTCAGGCTGCGGATCGCTGTGCGCCTCGTCGACTTCGCCGCGGCCGATGACCACCGCGCCGACCATGTCGCCACCGACATTGACCACGGTGCGGCACATGTCGAGGAAGCGGTCCACGCCGAGGATCAGGCCGATGCCTTCCGGCGGAATCCCGAACGTGACGAGGATCGTGGCGATGATCGGCAGCGAACCACCCGGTACGCCCGCGGCGCCGATCGAGCCGAGAATGCACATGACCAGGATCAACACCTGTTCCATGAAGCTCAGGTCGACGTTGAAGAACTGGGCGAGGAACAGCACGGTGATGCCTTCGAACAGCGCCGTACCGTTCATGTTGGCAGTGGCGCCGAGCGTGCAGACAAAGCGAGCGACACGCCGCGGCACGCCAAGATTCTCCTCCGTAACCTTGAGCGTGGTCGGCAGCGTCGCGCTCGATGAAGAAGTCGAGAATGCCGTCAACAAGGCCGGTTGCGCGCCGCGCAGGAACGCCAGTGGCGACATCCGGCCGAGTGTGGCCAGCAGCAGCGGGAACACGACCAGCGAATGCAGCGCGAGCGCGAGCACGACGGTGCCGACATAGCGCGCGAGCTGCACGAGCACGTCGACCCCGAGTTTTGAAGTTATCGAGAACAACAGCGCAGCGACGGCGTAGGGGGCCAGCTCGATGACCCAGCCGATCAGCTTCAGGCAGATGTCGTAGATGCCCTGCACGGTTCCGACGAAGCTGCGCGTGCCATCGCTGCGGATCACCGTGGCGGCTATGCCGAACATCAGCGCGAAGAACATCACTGCGATGAGGTCGCCATTGGCCGCTGCGGCGACAGGATTCCGCGGAACGATGTTGAGCAGGATGTCGATGCCCGACACGTTGCCGCCCGCCGTGGCGATCTGCGCGGCGCGCTCCGAGGAGGCCGCGAGCAGGCTCTCGCCGACTTCCGGTGCGAGGCCGAGGCCGGGCTTGAGCACGTTCACGAGCACGAGTCCGATGACCACCGCGATGCTCGATACCGAGAGGATCCACACCAGTGTCCTGCCGCCGATTCGTCCGAGCGCGCGTGGATCGCCAATCTCGACCACGCCGAGCACGAGTGCCGAAAACACCAGAGGCATCACGAGCATGAACAGCAGGCGCAGGAACAACTGGCCGGCGGGATCGGTGACGTAGCGCGTCAGCAGATTGAGCCAGTCGCTTTCACCGGCCCAGATATTGGCCGCGATGCCGGCCAGCACGCCGATGATGAAGCCGATCAGCATGCGCGTGTGCAAGCTCAATGGTGCTCGCGCTGCCCGAGGTTGGTCGCCAGTCGCCGCCATCGATCCGCTCCGTTTCAGAAGCGGCGAGGGTAGCAGGTCGCAGCGCACAGATCGGCCCTCGTGGCTTGCTCCCGTCTTGCGTTGACAACGACCCGTTCGCTCGCCTGGCGGAGGTCGGCGTGCTCGGTCGGGTGCGGAATGCCGCGAGGCCTGCGCGCGCCAGCGACCGGCTCTGTCTTGCGTGCGAGCCCCACGACTGCGGCCAGCATGGTGCCCAAGCTGGATGCCACCGGTGATCGCCCGCAATGCAGGCGGACAGGTCTTGGGCGATGTGGGCTGACAGGTTTCACGACCGTTCCGCGCTAGACCGGACAAGCCGCCCGTCAGCGGGTGCTCATCCGGTCAATCGAGGGGAACGCAGCCATGCTCAGACGCTCATTCACACCGACTGCGGCGCTTGCCGCATTGATCGGCCTGTCCGCCACCACTGCCAGCGCGGATACGTTGCCACGGTTCGCCACCCATGAGCGAACCAGCATCACCTGCAATGCGACACCGTTCGGGCGCCATGTGACCCTGGGTGGCGAGTATGAGGCGGTCAGCCTGCTGGCGACGTCCGGCGGTCTGAACCAGTTCGATGAATACCAGCCGCTGGTGCCGCTGGGACCGACCCCGCTCACGCGCACATTCCGCGCGGGCATTTACCAGGGTGCTTTGGCCGGAACGACCTTCCTCAAGGCAGTCAAGGTCGACCTCAACGGCGACGGGCGGGACGAAGTCGTCGCGGTGCACCGGGTCAACGGCACCGGGCACCTGCGCCTGGGCGTGTTTCGCCGTTCCGCAGGGCCGGGCAGCGAATTGTTCGATACCTGGACCGTCGCCCAGACCTTCAACGAAGTCGACATCGTCGCCGGAGATTTCGACGGCTCCAGCGACAACAAGCAGGAACTCGCGGTTCTCGTGCGCACGCCAACCTTCATGCGCGTCTACCTGCTGCGTGGAGCGGCCAGTGGCGCAATCCTCGAGGCCGACGACAGCGTGGCTGGCATGTGGACGCGCAACGGCACGGTCGGTGCAGTGAGCGTGACCGCGGGTGACATGCTTCTCGACGGCCGCGACCAGGTCGTGGTGGTCAACGAAAGCGGTTCCGGCGCCTCGCGTGCCCTGAACTATCATCTGATCGAGTACCAGCCCACGACCGCGCAGCTGCCGATCGCACCCGGCGACATGGCCGTCGGGAGCAAGTCGTTCCAGAGTGTGCTGGGCACTTCATACATGACCGATTCCGGAGCGAATCCCGCAATCCAGTCGATCGTGCGGGTCGAGGCGGATGCCGGCGACCTCGTCGACAGCGCCGCCGCGGAGCTGGTCGTGCATACCCAGTTCGTGTCTTCCGGTGCGAACTACCTCGGTCAGCGCCTGCATCACTTCACGACGACGCGCAATCCACTGAATCAGATCACGGCGATCGGTTTCGCCTCGCGCGGGCTCGGCCTCGAGTACGACGCCAGCCGCCTGATCCAGGACCAGGACATGGGGTTGGTGCGCAGTTTCGAGGCGGTCATCGCCAACATCGACCGCGTATCGCCGGCCGAAATCGTTCTCGTGCGCGCCGATATCAACCCGCGCCTGCTCGTCTCGGCCTACAAGGTCCGCGTGGAGACCGCGGCCGGTTTCCGCTTCGCCGCCAATGGTCTCACCGTCCAGTTCACCGATACCTCCACGGGCTCGATCGTCGCGCGCGAATGGAACTTCGGCGACAACTCCGGACCGATCGCGGTCATCAACCCGACCAAGCTCTAAGCGGCGCCTGGCAATTACACGGTCACGCTCAAGGTCACCGACAACCTCGGCGCTGTCCGTCAGTACGCCACCCAGGTTGCGGTCAGCACGAACACGAGTCCGAGCGGTGGAGTCAATGCGACCTACTGGTACCAGTTCGCCAGCAATCCTGCCTACGAGGCGTTCTATGCGGTGGACACAGCCAGTGACCTTGCGTTCGTCAACGCCGCCGTCGGCGACATGAACAAGGACGGCATCGCCGAAGTCATGACCGTCGCGCGCAACACATCCGACAAGGTGCTGCGCTCGGTCTGGCACCTGACCAACACGGCCAATCCGGCGAGTTTTTCCGGACGCCACATGGAAGAGAACCTGTCCGGATTCTCCAGCATGACGGCCATGGACCTGGTCGCTGCGGACTTCGACGGCGACTCGGTCAAGGCCTCGCTCGGCACCGACTGCCGCCAGGTCGAGGAACCGCAGTTGCGCCAGGTCATCTGGCTGCCACCGTACTTCCAGCGTCTGCAGGACACTGCCAACAAGGTCGCTTCCTTCGGTGAATCCACCGGCGGAGGATCCAGTTCGGAGCGGCGCTATGGCACGTTCACCTCGCATGATGTGTCGGCCTACATCGGTGCCTCGGTCGGATCGGAGCTGCTCGGGGTCAATGCGTCCGTCAGGGCCACCGCCGGGTACAACTACCAGGTGGCCTATGGCGAACTGCATGGCACCGAGAATTCGTTCCGGCTCGACCAGGGTTATTCACAGAGTCAGGGCGAAGCGCTCGTCGTGATCGAGGAGAACAGCTTCAACTGCTATTCCTACGACGTGGCAACCCAGAACGTTGGCATTGATCCGACGAGCTCCGTGCGCATGTGTGAAATCCTCGAAGGAAGCCGGCTCGTGTCGGCCAGCGATGCGCAATTCTGGGACAAGCAGATTGCGGCCGCGCCGCCGGGCCATCCCCCTGCACAGTGGATGCCCTTGCATCGCGACTGGAGCAGCATCGCGCTGTTCAAGCCGGTGACCAGCAATGCCGCGTTCGTCGCCGGCAAGGGCGCCGACAAGGCCAGCGACGGATTGTTCACGACCGAGGCGGCGACCACCGGCACCAGCAACCAGCCGTACCTGCAGATCGACCTCGGCAGTGTGCGTGACATCTCCAACATCCGCGTATTCCCGTTGGCGGGGCAGGCCGCGACGCTCAAGGGTTTCCGCGTCTACGCGTCCGAACAGCCGCTGACGGGCGCAGGAATTCCGGGTGGCGGCAGCGTGCACAGCTTTGCGCCTGAAACCGAAGACGATGCCGGCTACGACCGGTGGAGCATCTGGACCCGCAGCCGCACAGCACCGTATGCCATGCTCAAGGCACGCTACATCCGCGTACAGCATCCGGGCAACGCGGCATTGCGCATCGCCGAGATCCAGGTCTTCGGCGATACCCACCTCGAGCCGCCGGTCTATCCGGATGCGGTTTGCGATCCGATCAAGGACGACGGACTTTTCAACGCCTACGTCTGGGATCCCGGCAGCGGTGCGAACGGATCGTTCCGCAGCATCCAGGTTCGTGGCGACATGTTGTGGAACGGCAGCGGACTCATGCCCGGGTGCACGAACTATTCCGGCATGCTGCAGTCGCCGATCTGGGACACCGTCGGCGTCGGCAACTCCGGCACCGTGAGCTGGAACCTGAGCCAGGACGCCGGCTCGGTGATCGGCAGCAATACGTCGTTCGAGAGCGCGGTGCGCGTCGGTGCCGAGTTCGACCTGGAAGCCGGTTTCATCGCGACGGTGCAGGCAGGGGGTGCCTACGAGTTCACGAGCGGTATCACCGAGGAAACGCAAACCACGAGCTTCTGGAGCAGCGGTCTGGAAATCGGCGGCGAGATCGGTGGCTTCGCTGCGCAGTATTCGTCGTTGATTCCGGTTTGCCGCTACAAGCCACGACCGTACGCGTACAAGTTCCGCGACCGTTCCAACACGGGCTACGAACACACCGCCTACATGGTCGACTACGTGGTGCGCCAGAGCCTGGCGACCTGGCAACGCGGCAATGTGCCGATCCTGTGCACGATGAACGACGTACTGTTCCAGTCGGGTTTCGACTGAACTCGCGGATCGTCACTTTTCGCCACGCAGCCGGGCATGCCCGGCTGCGTTTCATTCACAACACGTCGAACGGGATCTTCAGATAGCTCGTGCCGTTGTCTTCGGGCGGCGGGCGCTCGCCGGCCCGCATGTTGACCTGCACCGAGGGCAGGATCAGGCGCGGCATCGCGAGCCCTGCATCGCGGGCCTGGCGCATGCGCACGAAACTGTCCTCGTCGATGCCATCACAAACATGGATGTTGCCGCTGCGTTCGGCGGCAACGCTGGTCTCGCAGGCAAATTCGTCGCGTCCCGGCGCCTTGTAGTCGTGACACAGGAACAGGCGCGTCGCTGCGGGCAGGGTGAACAGGCGCTGGATCGAGCGGTACAGGGCGTGCGCATCGCCGCCCGGAAAATCGCAACGCGCGGTGCCGTAGTCGGGCATGAACAAGGTGTCGCCGACGAACGCGGCGTCGCCGACGACATGGGTCGTGCACGCGGGCGTGTGTCCCGGCGTGTGGATGACGTGGGCGTCGATCCCGCCGACGCGATAAGTCTCGACGTCGCGGAACAGGTGGTCGAACTGGCTGCCGTCCGTGCGGAAATCCGGACCTGCGTTGAACAGCGCGCCGAAGGTTGCCTGCACGCTGCGCACGTGTTCACCGATGCCGACCCGGCCGCCGAGCTGCTCGCGCAGATACGGCGCCGCCGAGAGATGGTCGGCATGCACATGGGTTTCGATGATCCAGTCCACCTGCAGGGCCTGTGTCCGCACGAACGCGATGATCGCATCGGCGGCGACGTGATCAGTGCGCCCGGAGGCCGGGTCGTATCCAAGCACCGGATCGAACACGGCCGCGCACAGCGTGTCGGGATCGCTGACGACATAGCTCCAGGTGTTGGTCGGCTCGTCGAAGAACGCGGTGACGTCGGGTCGGGACATGCTGATTTCCTCGCCGCCAGGAGTCTGCCGCGCGGGTTCCCAGTGTGCACTCACTCCGCGCGCCCGCGGAAGCCCGAAAACTCACCCTCTGCTGCTGCGGGCGGCACTTGAGGTTGCGGGAGGCCCTTCAGGGCCGATGCTTTCATGCACGCCGAAGAGGAGCATCGAGCCTGAAGGCTCTCACAGGAAAATCGCCCTTTGCTGCCGCGGTGCGCTCATGCGAGCACGCCAACCGGCTCGATCGCGCAGTCGACATGCCCGCATTTGCAGGTGTCCTCGCTGGCCTGGGCGTGTTCGCGACAGGCGTCGCTGCAGTACTCCTGGTCGATCGGGACCTGGCAGACACACGGTGAATGCGCGCAGCGCTGATGTTGTTCGATCTGCATGAGGGCTCTCCTGTTGCGGGAAACCCTCCTTGTGCGCCCGCGTGCCTGAACCGGTGCCAGCCAGCCACGCGCGACACTTTTCCGCTTACTCGGGCGCTTCGATCGTGTACCCGCGTGCGCGCAGCGGCGCGAGCACGCGGGCGTCGTCGAGGAGGATGCCGACAGGCAGGACCGCCAGTGTCGAGTCATTGGCCTGCAACGCCTTTTCGACCGCTTCCAGCCAGGCTGCCACGATGCGCTCGGGCAGATCATCCAGACCGTGTTCCTGGGCGACGGCCGATTTCAGCAGCGCGTCACGGCATGCGCGGTTCTGATCGACATAGGGCAGATCGGCAAACGCGCCGAGGTCGCCGATCGCCCAGGCATTGGCTCGCGCCTGCATGATGAGCAGATCCGATTCGAGGCGCTCGATGGTCTTGCGCAGGCAATCGATGTCGTCAAGGCCGGCTTTCGCGAACTCCTTGACCGAGGCGCGCGCCTTGGCGAGCTTGAGCTGGATCATCGGACGGGTCACGGTCACGCGATGTTTCTTGGCTGCACGCTTGATGACCGGATCGGTGATGCTCT
>Ga0307505_10000655_pt1 | contig 36023 bp, 24 predicted proteins | sample 23_S_MG_FD_202183 | JGI IMG/M metagenome (GOLD analysis project Ga0307505, IMG submission 202183) | Soil microbial communities from Populus trichocarpa stands in riparian zone in the Pacific Northwest, United States - 23_S | ecosystem: Environmental > Terrestrial > Soil > Riparian zone > Trees...
CGGCATCGCTTGCGGTCAGCTTCTGCTGCTGGCTCCAACTCGTCCCGCTGCGCACGAACACATAGGCCGAGCCGGCGAAGGTATCATCAAAAGGAGCGCCGACCACGAGCGTATCACCGCTGATTGGAACGGCATTCCGGCCGAATTGGTCCCCTGCCGCGGCGTCGCTGGCAGTGAGCTTCTGCTGCTGGGTCCAACTCGTACCGCTCCGCACGAACACATAGGCCGAGCCTGAGTCGATTCCGCCATCATCGTCACCCGGAGCGCCAACCACGACCGTCTCACCACCAATTGACACCGAGAAGCCGAAGAAGTCACCAGCCGCAGCATCGCTTGCGGTCAGCTTCTGCTGCTGGCTCCAACTCGTCCCGCTCCGCACGAACACATAGGCCGAGCCTGAATTGCCGCCTCCATCATCGTCAGACGCAGCGCCAACCACGACCGTCTCACCGCTGCTTCCTACGTAAAAACCGAATTGGTCCCCAGCCGCGGCATCGCCGGCGGTGAGCTTCTGCTGCTGGCTCCAACTCGTCCCGCTCCGGACAAACACGTACGCCGAACCTGAAGAAGTGCCGCCATCATCATCAAGATCAGCGCCGACCACGATCGTATTACCACTAATCGCCACTGATTCGCCAAAGTCGTCACCAGCCGTGGCGTCGCTGGCGGTGAGTTTCGCCTGCTGGCTCCAGCTAATCCCGCTCCGCACGAACACATAGGCCGAGCCTGCGTCCGTGCCGGCGGCGGTATCATCAAAAGGAGCGCCGACCACCGCTGTCTCTCCGTTGATCGCTACAGTAAATCCGAACTGGTCGCCTGCCGCCGCGTCAGAGGCCGTCAGCTTCGCCTCCTGCGCCAGCGTCGGGTCAATCGTCACCGGGTAGGTCGCCAACTCATCTACCACTTCCAGCCTCACCTGACCTCCGCTGAGCTTCATTCGCGCCTCAAGCTCACGCCCCGTCGCGTCGAAAGCGTGCAGCTTGTCATATCGTAACTCCGGTCCCGCCGCTCTTCCGTTGAGCAGGATCGCCTGCCCGCTCTCCGCCAGCCGCGCCTTCAAATCTCCGCTCAGCTCGAGCCACAGATTCAACCTCTCTCCAGCCTTTCTCTTCACCGGAGCCTGGGGGATCGTGAAGCCCTGCTCCAATCCGTTCACTCGGTTCACATACCATTCGCTGATCGAGCCGCCGTCATGCGCCCGCCTCTCATACTCGATCCGATCATCCTTAGCTTTGACAGCCACGAATGTAACTGCCTGCTTGCGCTGCCCGTAGCCGTATCCAATCAGCTTCATTCCCAGCCGCCAGTCGCTACCGTTCCGGCCAGCCCCACTCACCTCCACGCCTGCTCGCGTGAAAACGGTGCGGTAATCCTGCTCCGGATTGGACGCTTCATAACCGCCGGCTTTGCGCTCATCGATTCGATAGTGCGCCGCCGTCACCGCGGCCGAAAGCGAGCTGTAGAGTCCCGTTTGTTCGAGATGTTTGATCGCCGCCGGTCCATTCAGCGTAGACCGCGCCGATGGTGGTGGAGCGGCTTTATTGGCTGAATCGGCGCCGACGGTTCGTATCGGCTGCAGAGAGGCGTAGACGCCAATCAGCGCCGTCGCCATGATAATCAAAAAACGCGCAATTTGAATTCGTTGGCTTTTCAGACAACGCACACCGGTGGTCCGTGTGGATCTTTGTCGTATATGCATAATTTTCTCCTGGGAAGTGCGGTGGGGCGAGACCACAGAGTACGAGTGAGGGCCTTTGAGGAACGTCGATTCAGCCCAGCAGTGCAGCGTCGTTCTCAGACCGACCCATTATTAAGAAACCCTGTTGCCCTGCTAAGCGTGGGAGCAAAATAGCAATCAGGTTCTCGTGACGCGTTGCTTTAGGGCAAGAGGCATTCCCCATGAAAAGGAAGAATATTTCCCAGTAAGAGTATTTTGAGGCAGGGTTGTTACCGCGACTATTCGCGGAAACCGTGACTATGCGCAGATCTATAAAGCAAGTGAGGCCGGAACCTGGTGTCTATGTTCATGCAACGAGTGTGAAACTTTCGCGGCAAAAGGGACTGAGCGAAATGCTCCTCACAGTGGACAAGGGGCTTCTCGGAACGAACGTGTTTAATATTGTCATCAGCCAAAGAGCGAAAACCGTTGCGGAGTTAACCGATCCAACCAACCTTGAGCAACCACACTTCCCAGAGTTCATGGCCGACAAAGAAACTGATACAACTGAATGGTTGGGCAATCGCAACTGAATCGCAACTACCTTTTCCAAGCTCGTGTTCTATAGTCTCCCGGCTTTAACGAATGGAAAGACTCACAACTCTTGACTCACCCTGCGTGAGCCTCAGTTGGCAGTAATCACAAAACACTTTACTCCCTCCAACCAATAAGAGCGCGATAGTTCGCATTTTGAACTTGGCCAAAGGGGGTTCCTTACCTTGGAGGGAAAATGAAAAGACGCTCGCGACTTTTGTACGTTCTAGCATTTCTTACTGTAATGCTTGCCGTTGCAATGATAGTTCCCTACTCATTTAACTTACCTACAGTGAATGCTCAATCATCCGTAAGGTATGACGACTTACCGGATTTCGCCGAGTTTGTTATCGATGGTAGGAAGTGGGACCATACAAACATCACGTATTTTTTTCAGAATGGGACACTCGACATTGGAGGCAACGATGAGCGCCAGGCAATTCGTGATGCCATGGCCCTATGGGCAAGTGTAACTCCTTTAACTTTTACCGAGGTGTCGAGCGCGGCCAGCGCAGACATCGTGATCCTGTGGGGCGTTTTTGAGCACGGCGATGGGTTCTCATTTGACGGAACCAATGGTGTTTTGGCTCATGCGTTCTTCCCTCCGCCGAATGGCGGCTCAATTGCTGGGGATGCCCACTTTGATGACGGTGAGACGTGGACTCTCAACTCGCGGTCCGACCAAAATCAGCCGATAGATTTGGTGACGGTTGCCGCGCACGAGATCGGCCATTCTCTCGGCCTCGGTCATTCGCAAGTATCGACCGCTCTGATGGCTCCGTTTTACAATGGCTCCCACCGCTTTCTGGATCAGGATGACATCAACGGGATTCGGACCATTTACCCGCTGACTGCGCATGTCGTCTCTTTCAGTTCCTCTGCTTATTCGGTCAATGAAAGCAACGGCTTAGTAACTATCACGGTGAACCGTTCCGGGAGTTCCCTGCCCCCTGTGACAGTTGATTACACCACCAGCAACGGCTCGGCCCTGCAAACGGGAGATTACACACTCGCGCTGGGCAAACTCAGCTTCGGGACCAACGAAACCAGCAAGACGTTTCAGGTTCTTATTACTGACGACGGTTACGTAGAAGGTAATGAAACAGTTAACCTTACATTGAGTAATCCAACCGGCGGCGTATCACTAGGAAGCCAGAGTTCCGCTGTGTTGACGATTAGCAGCAACGATTCGGTTGCATCCCAACCGATAGACGGCGCTCAATTCTTTGTCAGGCAGCATTACCGCGACTTTCTTAATCGCGAGCCAGACCAAAGCGGTTTGAACTTTTGGACCAATGAGATTACGAGCTGTGGCAGTGACGCTCAGTGTATCGAGATTAAGCGCATCAACGTCTCCGCGGCTTTTTTCCTTTCGATTGAATTTCAGCAGACGGGCTATCTGGCATACCGGTTCTATAACGCCGCCTTAAATCGCCCCAACGGATTGCCGAAGTATCTCGAACTGATGCGCGATTCACAGGCAGTCGGACGCGGAATTGTGGTCGGAGCGTCGGGCTGGGAGGCCCAGTTAGAGGCGAACAAGGTAGCCTACGCTAATGAATTTGTGAGTAGGTCGGAATTTATGGCTCTTTACCCTGCTTCGCAAAGCCCGACCCAGTTTGTTGACTCGCTTTACGCTCATGCCGGAATTACGCCGAGCGCGCAGGAACGACAGGCAGCGATCGATGAGTTCAATAACTTTAGCGGCGCACGGGGCCGGGTGCTTCGCCGGGTCGCAGACAATCAAGACCTGAATAATCGGGAAACCAACCGAGCGTTCGTTTTGATGGAGTTCTTTGGTTACCTGCGGCGCAATCCGGACGACCCGCCCGACAATAACCTGAATGGCTACAATTTCTGGTTGAACAAGCTAAACCAGTTCAACGGCAACTTTATCGATGCCGAGATGGTGAAGGCATTCATCACGTCAAGCGAGTATCGTCAACGATTCGGGCCCTGATCAAGAACTCGGCTTTTAGCTCAAAAGAAGGCCGCTGGAAGCACTTCCGGCGGCCTTTCTCAATTGCCAAGTCGTGGTCGGTCCGATGCATAATCCAAATGCCGTTGCGATTCACACCCACGGTATGCCAGGTGCATTTCATTAAACAGGGAAGGAGCTATATGACAAACAAGATCGATGGGCCGATAGCCAAGGCACAATTGCTAATCCGCAAGCCGGTTCGACAGGTGTTCGAGGCGTTGGTCGATCCTGCGATTACCTCTCGCTTCTGGTTTTCGAAAGGTAGTGGCCGACTGGAGACTGGGAAACGAATCAGATGGGATTGGGAGATGTATGGTGTCCATACTGACGTTGAGGTGAAGGCCATTGAAACAAATAAGCGCATTCTCATCGAATGGAATGGACCTGAAAATCCGAGCCTGGTGGAGTGGACATTCGAGGACAAGGGCGATAACAGAACCTTCGTCGTCGTCAAGAACTGGGGATTCAAGGAAGTTGCCGAGGCAATTGATTCAACTGAAGGCTTCACGTTTCTGATCGCCGCTCTGAAAGTGTTTCTCGAGCATGACATCGAACCGAACTTCGTCGTTGACCACGCCCCCGATGCGCTCACTGAAGGATGGACTTCACGTCGAGCGGCCGGCATGGCCCGAGGTACTCAAACAACCTGATCTTCGCACGACAATGGAAGACCAGGTTTAGCCGAGTGCCAGATAGCTACGAGCAGCGACTCAAATTTTCTAAGATACATTCGTCATTTCCCGGCATCTAAGGATTCGCCGTTGCTAGAATTCAGACTCGTGAATTTAACCCGATGTCGAAATCGCGCCGTCTTGTAGTAATTCCCCTCCTGCTTGCTTGCCTAGTTGTGCCCTTCTTGATGCCCGTTGTTGGGCAACAGCCATCCGATCCTTTCCGAGGTAATCCCGTTCCACGCCATCCGCGCCAATTCACGGACGGTAAATGGCCCGGAGAATATACCTTCGCCCGGATTGTCTACGACTCTCCCAACTCGATGTATAACCGCTGGTTCGGTGGAGCCTGGCGCGTTGATTTTCCGGAGGCCGACTACAACTTTATGATGGGAATCCGTGAATGGGCGGGCTCAAACCTGCACCTCGCCGGCCGGCCAGTACAATTACGTCCCACAGACGAGCGCCTGTTTGATTACCCGTTTGCCTACATTGTCGAGCCCGGACAGATGGACCTTTCGGATGAAGACGCGGCGGCGCTCCGTGAGTACCTCATGCGAGGCGGCTTTCTCATGCTCGATGATTTTCACGGAGAGATCGAGTGGCAGCACGCGCGAGCCGAGATAAAAAAGATTCTGCCGGAGTATGAGATCAAAGACTTGCCACTTTCACATCCGATCTTCCATAGTTACTTCGACCTCGACGGCGTGGTCCAAGTGCCTGGAATCGCGGCGTTGATTCAGGGGGTCACATACGAAAAGGGCGGCGTGACGCCGCATTACATGGGCGTCGAAAACAAGAACGGCCGCCTGATGATTTTCATGACTCGCAACTGTGACCTCGGCGACGCCTGGGAGTGGATCAACGATTCGCGCTATCCTGCCCAATACGGTGTCGTTGCCTACAAGGTCGGTATGAATGTCATTACTTACGCAATGAGCCATTGATCTTGAGTTCTCTTTAATAAATCGAAACAGGGGCCAGCACTCTTTGCTAGTTCTCGCCATCTCCTTTGAATTCACCGGACCCGCGTTGTGGATGTCCGTCGCGGGCCTCGTGCTGCTCGTGATTGGTCTGTTGGCCGCGAAAAACGATATCGCTCTAGCTCGCGGCCTCGACCGCATCGTAGCCCTAACCCACTTGTGCTTTGCCATTCCGTTAGCGATGTTCGGCGCCGAACACTTTGCGCTCGGAAATTCGATGATCGGCCTGGTACCGGCATACATGCCGTGGCGTTTGTTTTGGATATATTTCGTCGGCGTGGCGCTGATCGCCGCCTCATTGAGCATCGCCACCAGGATTCAGGTGCGCTGGTCCGGACTGCTGTTCGGGATCATGATGGTTCTTTTTGTGGCGCTTATTCATTTGCCGGGAGCGGTTAAAAGCGGCGATCGAATTATATGGACCGTCGTCATCCGGGAGATGTCATTCGCGGGCGGCGGTTGGGTTCTGGCGGGAATTGCCTTGGGCGGATTGCATGGGAAAGGCAAGACTCTCATCACCGTGGGCCGAGTGCTGATCGCGGTCGCTGCGATCTTTTTTGGCGTTCAGCACTTTCTGCATCCGCTCGGCGTGCCCGGAGTTCCACTCGCAAAACAGATGCCCACGTGGATTCCTGCTCGCGAATTTATTGACTATCTAACAGGCGCATTTCTGATCGTGGGTGGTGTTTGTTTTCTACTGGCACGGAAGACCCGCGTGGCGGCTACATATCTGGGAATCTGGATTCTGCTCCTGGTTGTGGGTTTCTACGGGCCGATGCTGATCGGAGCGCTGATGGACCCAAGTACCGCGACAAGACTCGAGGGCCTCAACTACTTCGCCGATACGCTTCTGTTTGGCGCAACGATTCTTACCCTTGCTTACGCGACTTCACGTCTACAGTATTCTGTGACAAATTGATGGTACACGTGAATAAACCATAGTTGGGAGAACTGTTATGAACTGTCCAGTTTGTTCGAATGTCAATCTGGTGATGTCGGAGCGACAAGGTATCGAGATTGACTACTGTCCTCAATGTCGAGGTGTCTGGTTGGACAGAGGTGAGTTGGATAAGATCATTGACAAATCTCTCGCTGGCTCATCCGGTCAAAGACCTGATAACGAAACCCGCGAGCGCTCGCGCGACTATAAATCCTCGGAGCAATATCGTGAATCCCCTCGCGAAGGTCAGTATAAGAAGAAACGAGAAGGGTTTCTGTCAGATCTTTTCGATTTCGACTAACCTGGCAGAGGTTCGTGCGAAAAGAAATTGTTGACGTAGGCAAATTCAGCCCTTTAGTATTGAATCCGTGGCTCACGCCGATACCTTAATCGGCCGCCATTCCTCTGGACCAACCCCGCGCAGACCACCTGAACCACACGGGAACCTGCCATCCCAAAGAGGTCAAAACCCATGAGTGCACAACCTGAAGTTTGGCGTGTGAGTACCGTTGAAGGTGTTTTCGAGACCGACCTCGAAACGCTGAAACAGTGGATCGCCGAAGGCTGCGTTCTACCCACCGATAAAGTTACCAAAGGCAACCTGAGTTGGATCGAAGCTGGCCGCGTCCCAAAACTCAAGGGCGCGTTCAATGGAGACGTGACACCCGCCTCGGTAGCGGTGAGCAGCTCATTTGATACCTTTGTAGACTCCGGCTCTGCTTTCGAGAACCCGTCGCCAACCCAATCGACACCGGAAACAAGTGGGGCAAGAGTTGACACTCCATCTAAAGTTCACACGCCATCCAACACAGGTGTTTGTCACAACCATCCTGAAGCGGATCCAGCGTATGTGTGCCGAATGTGCGCAGCAGTCTTTTGCAAGACGTGCCCGAGGTTTACCAACAGGATTCCAATCTGTCCGCTGTGTGGCGATCTTTGCCACGAGTATCGAACCGTAACTGAGAAAACCGCACGTGCTGAACTTCAGAGCTCCGGCTTCGGCATCGAGGATTTCATTCGCGCGATTCGTTATCCGTTTAATCACAAGATTGCACTCCTCAGTGGTGCGCTGATCTATGGCCTCCTTTTGCTCGCGGGCTTTCGTGGCAGTGTGCTGGCTGCAGTGATTATGTTCGGATGTATTTCACACGTGATCAGCCAGGTTGCGTGGGGCAGGCTCAATCGCAGTTTCATGCCAGACTTCAGCGCCTTTTCACTCTGGGACGACCTGGTCGTTCCCATCTTTCTCGGACTGGGAATCATGATTGTTTCCTGGGGTCCGGTAATCGCTTTGGTGATCGCGTTGATGTTTGGCGTTCTCAGAGGTGGTGGCGTGAGCCCTTCGCCGTTAGGAACAGATCACGTCACGGCGGATTCAACCGGTCTAACGGATCAAGACCTTAAAGTACTCATGGATCCTGAAGGCGATCCGGCAAAACAAGCGGAAGCAAACAAGAAGCTTGACGATTTGCGGCCGGGAGCGCAGATTGCGCGTGAAGCTGAACGGTCTAAAGCCGAGGCGAGTGATCCGCTCGGACCTCTCGGCAACTTGTTACCCTATCTCGGCGCCGGCGTGTTCATCGGTCTTTTATTCCTGCTGTTTATTGGGTGGGGAGTGTTCTATTACCCGATGGCGCTTACAGTCGCGGGCTATACACAAAGCTTCGGTTCGGTGTTGAATCCCCTTGTAGGACTGGACACGATTCGCCGAATGGGAGCTACTTACTTCAAGGCATTCGCAATGGTCGTGGTGGTCCAGGTAGTTTCATTTGTAGTGGGCGTGCTGATTGCTTTCATAACCTCACCTTTCACGCTTCCCTTCATGGGAAACATGGTGGGCAACTTCATCAATGCGACGTTCACTTTCTACTTCAATCTCGTGGTCGCTTGCATTCTTGGTCTGTCACTCTTCAAGTGCGCGGATCGTCTGGGCATCAACGTAGACTAGAAAATTAATTAAGAGTCGAGCCTTCGCGAATGCTTGTGAACCATGGCGGGGATTCGTGTCGTAACTTTAAGGAAAAGTCGCGAAGAGTGTCGGCTGTTAACCAAGCAGTTTGTAGATTCGAGTCCTAACTGGGGAGCACTTGTTCGTTAATAGGATAATAGAAAAGGCTTTCACCAAAGTGGCCTTAAGTTTTTGGCGTGACTAGAGTGGAAGATTAAGTCTACTCGTACACGAGCTGGTCAAGACACAAGGCTAATCGACCAAAGCTGATCGGACGTGTTGACTTCGCTAGACCGATGCTGTATATCCTTGCCGCTTTTACCGATCCTCGCTCACGAGAGTTCTACCTATAAATCCTCATGAACGATCTTAGCTTCAGCCTTAGCTGGCCATTGCTTAATCAGTCAAGAGATTTTCTGTGGACATGATTTGGTGACAAAATGCGTCGTAGACTCATTGAAATCGGATCAGCACTCTTAGCTCTCGGCGGTGCCATGCTGGCCGTGTATCCTCTAAAAGACCCCATTGAAAGCCGAATAGTCATTCTCCCTAACGGCTTTTATTTCGTCTTTCTTCTTTTAGGTCTGTTATTGGTCGCCTTCGGTTTGACATTGTTCGTATTACTACTTCTTCCGATTAAGGCATTGGAAGAGAAGCTTGACGTGATTTTAGAGGGACCCGATTATGATTGTCGTCCCGCAAAAACAAGTGAACTCAAATCATTGCGCGACTACGGTAAAACATTTTTCGGCGAAGACGTCTGCACGCTCAAGAAGATGAAGCAGTGGCACAGTAAGAATCCCAACATCTACTGGCTGCTAGTTCATAACAAGTCAACGCAAAACAAGACAATTTCCAGAATGGTTGGATATTATAACTTGCTCCCTCTGACCGCCGAGGCAAGTGATCGTGTCGAACGCGAGGAACTCAATGGGACCTTGTTCATGCCGGATCATATTGTTGAGGATGGTCAAAAGCCGAGTTCAATCTACATTGGTGGAATTGCCGCCAATGCGTTTCCTTTTCGCGCCAGAAGTGTGATCTTGACCTACTTAAAAGAGCACTTAAAACGAGAGAGAGAAAGGGGGGTAACGAAAATTTATACCCGACCAGTGACAAGACGAGGACTACAGCTTGTCGAAAGAAACAACTTCTCGCCAGTCAATGCCGAAGTAGATCAAGAGCTAAGCCGAATCTATAAATCTAAGGGACAGGACGCCCCACTTTGACCACAAGACCGCGTTATTCCGCCGACTCACATCCTGCTATCTCGCGGGTATACCAACCTAGAGCGACCGTCCCCACTGTTGCAATAAACTGAGTATTTCGGTCCTTAGCGTCGGAAAAAGTTGCGAAGATTGTCCAGTGTGGGGAGCACTTATACCTTATCATCGCGAGGCCGACTGTTCACGGTGTCCGTCTCACGAGCCCTTGGACCGGTCAGACCTACACCTCACGTTGACGAGAGCCCAACATCATGAAAACGAATTGCCTGCAGCTTGCCGCTCGTTGCGCCTTCAACTACTTCAATCGTTTTTAGCTATGCCGATAATACTTCTGCTATCCCACCAAGTATCGGAAGCGCCTTCACCAATAAGTCTAAACACTAGATTCAAGGAGCGAACCAACATAGCGCGTAATTGCAATTCAAATCGGGATTTGAGCCCCGAACCCATAACCGGCTTGCCTTTTTCAATATAAACACTGCTGAATACTTGTCTCATGACTTGAGCCAGACTCTCGCGAGTAAACCCAACCTCATGCGTAAAATCCATATAGCGTTCATGCTGAGCAAAAAGCCAGTCCATGTTCGGTACGTCAATGATAACCATGCCGGCTGGTTTAAGACTTGACTTGATCCCAGCTAACAGGGGAATAACTTGATCCTTCTGTATGTGCTCCAATACCGCCTTGAGAATAATAACGTCGAACTTTTCAACGTTCTCATCAAGATAATCGAAAGCATCCGCGTATGAGATATCCGCTGATGGAACAATCTGCTTGGCTTTCTCAACATCGAGAGGTGAAAGATCTATCCCAAATAATTTCTTAAATTGAAGAGAATGTAATGCGGCCAGCAGATAACCTTTATTACAAGCAATCTCTAAAATTTCCGCTGAGTTTCCGTCCACATTTCCAAGATGGCGAAGATAATTGACGCGGGTGTACTCCCGGAAAAACGCGAGCTTCGATTCATCATCAGCATCCAAGTGCGATACATGCGTCGCGTTATAGGAAGAAAATAATTTACTTCTATAGTCGTCTGACATTTCGCTCCGCCGCTCCGTAGTACGACTTTTCGGGCGTGCTTTGAAAGTATTCACGACTGACCTTTTGCGGTTTCTTGCGGATGTTCTAAGTCAACGCGCCGAACGCTGCGCTTGAGCGGATCGCGCATGCAACTTACCACAAAGCAGGGCTTACCGCATGGTCCGCTGGACCAAGGCAAAGTTGCGAAGATTGTCTACTGTGGGGAACCAGAACTCGGAAGCCTATCGCCACGAATCAATTCACGTTCCGTCAAATACGGACCTGATTCTTTGGACTACCCTGATCGTGGCCGATTCATCAATAGTGAGAGACGACTTCATCACAACCACCTGATACGGGTTCCAGGTGGACAACACCCAGTAGATGGTCGCCCGCCTTCTATACGGTAGAAAAGTCCGCTCGGGCGTGGTGTATCTCTCCATGACGTACGGCGCGTAGAAGTCGCCGTTCTGCTTGCCGGCCTTATCAGGGTCTTCGATCCACTCGTCTTTGTGGCGATCACCGCATCCACCACTTACGCCCCCGGGTGGTGGCGAAGGTGGCGGGGGCGCTTTCTCGCAGTTCGCCAGCGCCGCCTTTTCTCGGTCCAGTTGGGCCAGCGCCAGTTTTAGCTGCGCTTTGAGACGTTGCTTCAGAGCGCCTGTCGCATCGTCGATTTCATTGTTCAGGACAGCGATATTTTTTTCCGACGTTCCCACTTCAATCCTAAGTTTGCCGCAATCTTTCACCGTGGGCACTTGCCACAAGAGGTGGCACCACGGATTGTCGCGGTTCGGATCGAGAAGGATCGCCGCATCTGACCATGGCCCCCAAGGCGCAGCGGCAACGCGAACGACAACGACCTGGCCGCCGCGACCAGAAGGATTGCAGTTTTGGTACATGAGCAGCCACACGTGAAGGGCGCGGTTCCATGTTATTGAGAACTCGCCGACGTGGCGATCACAACCGCGTGCATCGAACAGATCGGGGTGACCCGGTGGAGGCACGTCTCGTCCTCGGAGTTCCCATCTTTCTCGGCTCGTCCATGACGGTTGACCGTCATCCTTGAGGCCGATGAAGAACATCCAACGCGAAGGATCGCCGATGGCGCCCGGCGGCGCATACGCCAGATACGGAACGCTGTCGCGGTAGTGGGGCACGCCAAACACATAGATGCCGAGGCGCTGTTCCGGTGGGAGATTCACCGCAGCTTCGCTGTCGACGGCTGCTGATAAAACGAAATCGCGAGGCATCGGAACGGGATCGACAAAAGTCTCGCCGTCGTTGTTGGATCGCGCCAAAACACCGCGTCCCCACTTGTCCAGCGAATCAAAACCCGGGCACTTAGCGTCATCTAAGCAATGGTCGGTCCAGAAGAAGCCGTACAACAACCCATTGCTGCTGATACCGCCGGTGGGGACGTTGAACAAGCCTTGTCGGATGAACGGATGGACCACCGGCGACTCAGGGTTGATCGTCATCACACCCAGGCAGCGATCGCTGGTCGGCGGGGTATGGGTTGACACCCACCCGATCGCGTCATCAGGCACGGCTTCGGGGCTACTTGCACTTCCTCGAGGAGGGTGAAAGCGGCTATCGCCAAAGAACAGCGCCATTCCATTTGGGTGATTGACCGAGTTGTGCTCGATTGGGTATCCCCCGTCGGTCCCGGTAAACCCAAACTTCAAATCGGCTCCGGTGCGGGCGGCTATATTCTCCCGAGTATCCCAGTCCTCCTTTCCCGTTAGCTGGCAAACCTTTTCGCTTGGGCCAAACGAAAGTGAATTGCCCGAAGGGTCGGTGTAAACGAAGAGGAACACTGTCGCCAAGACAGCTAACGACACGAGCGGTACGATAATGAAAAGGACGATACTTGAAGATCGGCTAGTTACCGGACTCGTTCGATCATCCTTCGGGGATGGATCTGACATTCGCATGCTCCTTGCTGTAATGACAACTTCTAGCGGAAGGGGGCCGAAGCGAATCGAGTGACGCCGAACAGCGTATTAGACCTAACTCAATTTCTGATAGGAAATGCCGAGAGCGCGTGCGGAGCGAGTAACGCTGTCATTATTAGCCTCAAGGGCGTGCTTTATCAAGTCATGCTCGAGCGATGGTATTTCTTCCGTTAAGTTTTGCCCGGCAACGATATTCCTTTGGTCCACAAGTTCCGAAGATTGTCGACTGTGGGGAGTAACGATCTGATGAAGGCCGCTGGAACTAAATCCGGCGGCCTTCTCTTGGTAGGCGAATGCTGAGGTGATCTAGAGGCTGACTCTTCCGAAAAACCCCACCAGTCCGTTCTAGCAGCAGTCGCAAGCTCCCGGGCATGCGCCCCGCTCAGCCTTCAGCTCACCCTTGAGGTTGATAGCGACAGGGTTGGAAGGATGACTGTTGCTGTCGTTATACACAACAAGTTCCAGGCAATTGCGACCGGGCAGAAATCCTTGAGTGATAGGGGGAACAACAATCGGCGGTCCAAGCAAACTCCAGGGAACATGCGGCGTTGTGGGAAGAGTAGAAGTTGTCCCACCCCATAGACCGTTCAATCGAATCCACGCTCTATCGTCCGCCATGGCCTGTATGTTCAGAACGGGGTTTGTGAAACCCGAGCACAACGTGAAGCAGTACCGAAACACATACCAGCCGGCTGCAAACCTCGGCGGTGAGTTGATGAGGGCACGCGCGCTAATCCATAGCGCACCTGCTTGAGTCGCGTACTGAGGCACGAGATTAGCATTCTGTAAGACAACCGCCTGATACGGAACAGTTGGGAAGGTGGTCGCTGCTGGTGGCACGTTGGTCACTGTCCAAGGCGCGACACCCGTGCTGATGTCTAAATTGAGATCGAGGCATGCATCGATCTTACGCGCCGGAACCCTCTCCGTATGAAAGGCGATGCCGACTGACTGTGCAGTTGGTCCTTGTCCTGCCGGGAGCGCGGTGTAGACCGCAACGACATCAAGTTCACAAGGAGCCTCGATAACTACAAAGCCTTTGATGAATCGATTGAGCGCGATATTGATTGCTCGTCCGATTTCACGCGCGTCGATCTCATAGGCTTCATCGGGCCGAAGGCTAACTTCTCGGAACGCGGAGATCATAGAAACGGGCTTTCCGTCGAGGTCGGCCAAGGCAACTTTCCATCGAAACTTCACGGTCTTGCACGTCGAAGGGTTGTGCACGTTGACCATCGTGTGGTACCGGCCAGGCGCAATGAAGCTTTCATTCGTCAGCGGGGGCGCCGACCCCTGCACTAACTTAACAGCGTACTGGAATTCGGTGCATTGCCGGGGGCCCTCTTCTATACGCTCCGGCACCGGGCGCGGGGGAAGGTCGTTAACCACCGGTGGCGCCGCCACGGGCGACGCAGCGCGACGGTTTTTTTCAGCTTTCGCAACAGGACGGCGTTTTGTCGTTGTCATCGTTAAGATCCTCCGTTGTTTATTACGGTAATGATTAGTTGATTGAGGTTTACTCAGCATCGATCTACTTCGTGTCTCCGTCCCTATGTGACTTTGGTCCTCAAAACGTAACGCGGTGGGTAGCGAGCGAGGTTTGCGAGCAGATGTGAACCCGATTAGACTCGGCGTAACAGACACAAAAACACACCGTAACTTTTCCCCCGCCCGGCAGTTTTAATACCAGAAACCGGCGTTGCGAGGACTGGTGGGACTTGAGTCAGGTGACTGAACCCGAAGAACGGCTCTTGATCGAAGCTGCTCAGAACGACCCGAGCCGCTTTGCCGAGCTGTACGAACAGAATTTTCACCGCGTGTATGCCTATGTCGCGCGGCGTGTTCGCGATCGTGCGGAAATTCAGGATCTTACTGCTCACGTCTTCCAACAAGCACTCGCAAACCTCGGAAAGTTTAAGTGGAAAGGCTCGCCCTTCGCCGCGTGGCTCTATCGAATAGCGGCAAACGCGATCGCCGATCAAGCAAAGCGCAAAGCGCGCGAGTCGAGCGATCAGTCAGATCCCTCGGCTGAAACTTCAACCGCCGTCGATCTGGAGGAGGTCGAACGCCGTGCACGTTTGTTTGGCGCAGTCGACAAACTGCCGGAGGATCAACGCCGCGTGATCGTGATGCGTTTCGCGGACGAAAAGAGTATTCGCGAAATTGCCGGTGAACTGGGACGCAGTGAGGGAGCAGTGAAACAACTCCAGTTTCGTGGACTGGAGAATTTGCGTAATCGACTAAACGAGAAGTAAGACCAATGGCCGAACGCTCAATCATCGATCAACTGGACGACGCCGTTGCCGCGCTGGCTGAGGGGCGTCGAGCGGATCTGACGAATCTCGCGCCGGAGTTGTCTGCGCTCGTCGAGGTCGCGCAGGGTCTTGTTGGTCTACCAAGCGAGACGTTCAAGGCTGAACTACAACAGCAGTTAATAAGGAGAGACGTTATGAGCAGTGCCGCACCAGAGAAAGAGTCTACCGAAGAACAACCGGCAAAGAATTCATACGAAGATTCAGTGAAGGAAGACAAGATGCGGCGCGAAAACCGCCGCGCCGTCACCCCTTATTTCACCGTTCATAAACCTGGCGAACTAATTGACTTCGTGACCGAAGCATTCGGCGGGATCGAACATTTCCGAGCAACGGGTTCGGCGGGCGGAATGCATGCGGAAGTGTCGATCGGCGATTCAGTGGTAATGATCGGAGGCGCCGAACATATTGAACCGATGCCGGCGGCGATACATCTCTACGTGCCGAACGTCGACGAGGCGTATGAACGTGCGCTCAAAGCCGGCGCGACGTCTCTCATGCCGGTGGCGGATCAACCGTACGGTGAACGTTCGGGTGGCGTTGAAGACGTACACGGCAATCGCTGGTACATCGCAACGACGTTCGTGCCGCTGCACAAAATCGCGAAAGACTTGCACACCGTGACAGTCTACTTTCATCCGATCGGTGCGCAACGCTTTATCGACTTCGTGACCAATGCATTCAACGGCAAAGAATTGATGCGCCATGCGGAAGGCGACATGATTCTGCATGCGAAAGTGCAGATCGGAGATTCGGTGATCGAACTGGGTGAGGCTCGCTATGAAACACAACCTATGCCAACAGCGATCTATCTGTATGTTGACGACGTGGACGCAATTTACGAACAGGCGCTGAATGCGGGAGCAGTTTCGCTGCTGGCGCCGGCGGATCAACCCTACGGTGATCGAAACGCGTGGGTGAAGGATCCGTTTGCAAACGTCTGGTACATAGCAGCGCCGATTAAGACTTAGCCGCAAGCGGCGACAGCAAAGCCACTACCGGCGTTCCAGCACCCTTCTGATTTCTTGCTCATTTTCCACCAGGAATTGTCCCAACCATCGTGATGCTGTTCCTTCTTCAGACATCTCGGCGTATAAAGAAAAGACCAAACCAGACCGTATCGAGTCTTGCCGAGGGCCGTTCCACCTCACTAAAGCAAGTACGACTCTTGACGTGTAGCGGGGAGTCCCGTGCTGGTCCACCGTTGCCGTTTGCAACGTTCCGGTTTTTGCATAGATGGAATGGCTGCGTGACAAATCATTCAGGATGGCCAGCGCCCTGGTACCGAGAGCTGCGTCATGGTTCCTGTCTAAAAGAGCCGATCGGAAGGTGCCGTTGCTAACCACCGCTGCCAAAGCAGGACGAAGCTTCTGCGCTGTTTCCGGAAAATTCTCACGGAAGGCGGCAGCTTCAAACGGACGGCTATCAGCGATGATATGCGGTGAGACTGGTGTACCAAGAATACTCGTGATGAATGCCGAAGCAAGATCCACGTTGGACCACAAGTTGGTCCGGCCACCTAAAAGAATAGAAACATAGTCACGCGGGGCGGTCACTCCGTCCAGGTGAAGATTTGGCGCGACTGGAGAAATGGCAACAAAGCCTGCGGTACTGGCGGCGCCCTGCTCATCAGTGGCGCGGGTTGATTGAACGTTCGTCGCGGAACTCAAATCGTCTTCAGCATTTTTTGTCCAAAAGGATACTCGCGCAGCGAGTGAGGTCTGGCCCGTATTTATCGCAAACATTCGCTCAAGGTGATTACTGAGTGCGGTATCCGAAAGGCCTGCGAGCTCATTTGGGGTTCGCGCAGAAAAGCGTAATTGCGGAGAGAAAACGGGAAAGCGCTTCCACACGGCCGCTGCTCCTGTCGTTAGCGACTCCGAATTCGACGGAGAAGCACCAGCTCCCCGCACATCAGCGCCCACGTCTTCCGCAAGTCCCAGAAATCCTAAACGAACGTGATATCGATTGTCGGACAGTGCCAAATACTGCGTAAAGTCGACCCAGTTTTCACGCGGTGTGACGTGCCACCCGTCGGAAATCGGAATTCCAAAAACCTGCGATTCATTTGCTTCTCTACCCGTCACTCTCAATTGCTCGTTGAGGCGAGGATGCACTTGCAGCACAGCCGCCGCCCAAATCGGCTTGGTCGCGGAACCAACGACGACACGATCGAAATTTCGATCACCACCATACAACGTGCGAATGGCATCAGGCGCCTGTTGCTCTACCCAACGAACTGGTGGCAACCATTCACCTGATCCAACAGCCCGTTGCCAGTAAGGCGATGATGTCATGCGTGGATACCCGCCGAGCACAAGCGTTTCGCCCGCCGGCAAGTTCAATATTGTGACGCCAACGCGAGGAGGCAGTAGAGTTTGAGAACCAGGTCGTCCTGCGTTCAGAATCTCGTCATATAATCTGCGGCCTTTAACCGAGATGAACCGCGTCACTGCTTCCTGAAGCGGCCGGTCGATTGTTAACGTCGCTTGACAGCCACTCTTCTCGTCTCTACCAAAACAGTTTTGCTCCACACTTAAAGTGCGGGCCAGTAGCAACGTCCACGGTATCGAGTGGTCAGGATTGAATGCAGTGATCCAATGACCACCCACCCAGGCAGGACCGATCAATACCTGGCCGTCGGAAAAACTCACACGAGATATCTCATTCTCCGTTCGTCCTGCGCGAAAACTGAACCGACTATTAAACGCAGAGTTTGCCGCCAGCCGATAACCACCAACTTCACGCACGGTAACTCCATCGGTCTGACGCTCCGGCGGTAGCAACCTGAATAGACTGGCGCGCAAGTCCCGTTGCCGGCCGATGGATTCGATCCGCAAATCATTAAGTAGCCGATCATAATCAGATACATTGCCGACACCTCCGAGACGACTGCGATAATCGCTCGTGGTTTGTTCATCGAGTCGTTCCGGTACGGTCAGCGCATTGAACCTTAAGATCTCCTGTTTCAGGAGCGCTCCATCGGGGACGTTGAAGTCGCCCGGAAGTTTGTTCCAGTCGACAACGATCGTGGCTTTCTGCTGGTCAACCGTCAGCACCTGATCCCGAATCATGCTTCTAACGCGATTCAGGACACCGGCCCATTCAAAGGTGCGCGGAAAATCCTTATCGGTGATCAAGCGCACGTGACTGACCGCAACTATAATCAGCGGAAGTGCGGCGACCAACACCGTCGCGAAAGGACGAATCCGAAATGACGGTAGTAGCCTTAAGCTAAACTTTTTTCTTGGTTCTCCGTCTTTGGGAGTGCTTGCGGGCAGTGTGTTGGCCGGCCGGATCAGTGGCTTGATGTCCTGCTTGTCGCGCTCAACATCGCCATCCGGATCGCGCCACTGCAGGAGTTGCGCCGCAAAGGAAAAGAGCAGCAGCCAGCGCAAGACATCTGAAGTGGAATTTACATTGATGACGGGCATACCCCGGCCAGTAAATGGAAAGGTGCCAAGATTCATGCCGGCATGGAGTATGGCTTCAAGAAAAAGCCAGCTCATGAGAATCATGGCGCCCGTGTAACCAAAATCAAATTTGGTTTGTTTGCCTCCCTGCCATATTAAAAGGAGTGGTAGAGCAAAGAGCAGCAACAGTGAGATCCCGCCTACAAAGCCGTGTTCCCCGGCAATGAAAAAACTGAAGAGACTATCAAACTGAATCGTGTCCTGTCTCACCTGTGACAAATGCGTGGGCGCATTTCCAAAACCCAGGCCAAGCCATGATCCTTCATAGGCAATGGATCGACTTTCCCAACCGTGCTGATATGCGTCGCGAAGGCTCTGCAGCGATAGGCCTTCCCCGCCTTTCGTCGCCCTGGCCCATGGAATCAAGCGTTCAACTTCAGAGCCCTGCCAGTAAGTTACTAACCTGACCTCTGCTGCACCGGGAAGCCACGGTGAAAAATATCTATAGGTGAAGCCTGCAAGAAAGATTCCCGCGAATAACATGCAAAAGACGGCCACACCCGCACGCCAGCCCGTGGTGAAGAGAAGAAACGCAGACAAGGCCAGAAACACAGGGATCGTGGCGAAGGCGCTGCCAACATCGCCCAGAAACTTCGGCATAACGAAGACTGGTAACAGCACGCCTGTGCATGACAGGAACACGAGACGGCGCCAACTAACCTGGGACGTTCTTGCTCCTGACACGAGTGACACTGTTAACCAAAGCAGCGCGGGCACAAGACAGAGAACGAAGAGCGCCAAAACCTCCTGAATAATCTCGCGCACAGAGCCTGGCACTGCACGCGTAAGAAATGGCAGGACGAGAAAGACTAGCGAAGCGGAAATAAGCCTTCCTGATGCACGGTGAATCAAAGTGTGCATCAGGCCAACGATTGCAAAGATGGCCACGAGCAATAGAGCAACCGTGCCTATCTTTCCAACCCACCGCGTTGCCGGCTGAAGTGATGCAGCCAGGACGATGGCCAGAACAGCAACAAGAGCTAATGCCCAAAGATAGATTGCCGGCAAATGGCGTTGTGGCGGTTCGTTCGCTAACTGCGACCAGATCATCTTTCCGCGGCTCACAATAATTGTGTCGAGCCGCAAAGGATCAAGAAACACAAGCCGCAGGATTCGCCGTAAACGTGGCAGGTAACTAAGGTAGACACAAATAATAACCAGTGCCAGATAAAGCGCGAGCAACATGAACGGCCACGCCAATCGAAGCGGGCGCGATGCGCTTGAATTACTCCAGAGATAAGGAGTCAACCAAAACTGAAGAACAAAAACGATTGCCAGCACGACAAGAAACACCAGCGACTTCACGTATCCGGGTTTGTTTTCCGGTCTTCCTGCTTCCCTTTCCTCGGCGTCGGCATTCTTTTCAAAAGCCCACATTCGCGCATTCAGATCGGCACGCAAACGCGCCCAAAGCAGGAAGAGTCCCGGCAACACGCTGAGTGCGGCAAAAGCAAGCGTGACGCCTTTTACGGTAAGGTCGTCCAGGTGACTCGGATCCAGCGCGAACCTCAACGCCAACAACAAGCGAAAGAGCAATAAATTCCAGAGCACAGCGGAAAGTCCGTAAATGACTCGCCGAGTGGTGGAGTCCGGAGAACGAACACCAAGCAGCAGTAGACCTATCGCGTAAGTGACCAGTGCGAGCGCTAACAACAGCACTATTCCTTTGGGGCGCGGCAAGTCGTTTACAGTTGCGAAATGAAACGAGGTGCGATCGAAGAGCACTGACGTCTGCGACGTAACGTTGGCGGCAAAGTCCGTCGATTTCGCGAGAGGTTTGCTGCCGGGAGGTAAATATGTTGGCAGTGGCTCCGCTCCGAGAATAACGTCATTTCCAGAGAAAACCGGCCGGCCCTCCGGATCTTTTCCGAAGGTAAGCGTGGGTCTCCGATCCGGAGTGCCATGACCGAAAGGCACAACTAAAGTGACATCGCCTGGTTTTGGTGAAGACGTTACGACAAACTTACGTTCACCGGATGTGTTCAACGGCGGTAACGGACTTGTGGATCTCCAGGGCGGGAGAAACATCACGCGAACTTGCGCGGTGCTGCCGTCGATCCGAAACGATAGCTTCTGCCCGGTCCAGTAGAGTGTCAGATTGCAGGGCATCTGACACTGAACCGGATACTGCTCCACACCAATAATCCTTGCTTCGCCTTGACGAGATAGCAGGAGCCTCTTGTTTGCAGACCACTTTCCTATCGTGACTATTCGTTCTGCGTCCACGGGTGACGTTGCCCCGTTTGCCTCAACCAGCGAGCGCAGAGAAAGGATCGTATTACGATTCGGGTTCGTTACCGGCAATTTGAATCCGGCCAACAGCGTGCCTTGTTGATCTAGTATTTCGACAGTGGTGGGTAACGGGGCGCTCAGATTCGCTTGAAGATTAGACACGAGTCTTACTCGATAACCGTCTATCGTTTTCTCCGCGTCCAAATCAAGTGAGGTGCCTCCCCAAAATGTCTTTCGGTCCTCATCCCAAACGAATGCTCCTCCATCAGCGAGTTCCAGTGTCAACGTGCGATCCTTGATTGACGCCACACGCATCGACGGCGTGAATGATCCATTGGGCCAGCCAACGACCGCACGTTCACGCGGACTACCTATAACTAAATCGGTGGGATCTGACTCGATTCCTGTCCAAACTACCTGGGTAGACTCGGGCCAGTGACTGGAAAAACTAACTATTCCAATCACTGCGGCCGACGATATCAACGCGATTAGAATTGCCGACGCTGATGAGGCGCCGAATTTGGTCTCGGGCCTATTTAAGCGGCTGCGGAAGATGTAAATGAGAAGAGGTAAGACAAAGAAGGAAAGAATGATCAAGCTTCGAGCAATGACCAGCATTTTCGTCATGAGGAATTGTCCTTTTCGTCCTGGGAGAAACGCTCTTTCGACTCCTCCGCCGGTAGTGGTTCGTCATAAATAAGACTCTTAACAAAGGAGCGAAAGCGATGAAATACGGAAGTATCACGCGAAGTTTTTTCTTTGTTCTGCTGTGGGAATCCGGTTGTAGCGGCATTGATTTTCGATTCGTCGAGTAACCCTTCGCTCGTATCGCACCTATCAATTTGGTCGTTATAGGTGGACATGGCTTCTTTGATTGCAACATCCAACGGCTGGCGCTTCAACCCACGCCAACGCGACAAATTACTTACTTCCGCATCCCAGTTGCCAACCGACTTAAGTACGAAATACGTGTAGGCGGTCAGGCCAACACCCGCGTCTAAATCGTCAAGAATCCGCGAAGCCAATTCGATCAATTGATCGCGGTCGCCACCTGAGATTTGTTTTAACACATGTTGCTTTTGATGTTCGGACATGCAGACAAACAAACGCGCGAGGGTTTCTTTGTCTTTAGAGAAACGACGCATGAAGTTCTCGACTCTTTGCTCCTGAGGAAAATTCTTGCTACACGCGCTCCTGAAAGCTTCGCAAAGACGAGAACGATTTGTAGTATCGGCAAGAACCTCCCTGCAACGCCTGTTATAGAACTCATCCTCAGTTGAAATTCCCTCAAACAGAAGTTTTTCTGCAAGGGCGTACAAGTTATTGGCGTCGAAACCGTGGAACAACCATCCTTGTGGTAAGTGTGAACGGGAGTTAAGACAAAAGGTCACGATTTCTTCCGCGGCAAATTCTGGTTCGCTGGCGTCACGTAGACCCTTAATCCACATCGCAAAACTGCTCGAATTGAATTGCCGCCGCGAGTCACTCATGATCGTCCGCAAAAACTCCGACGGAATAAGGTGCAGCGATTTCTTGATTCGCGGCAGGTCTGGAAACTTTGTGCGAGGAGGAAACGCTTCCAGCATCTGTATCAGCTCGTCCCTCAGAACCACTCGCTCCGGATCCCTTGGGCCAGGCACGACGGTCCTGATTGGCGGCGGATCGGAATTGAAGGCACTCCAGAGAAACAAAAGCGCTTCCCACGACTTCATCCCGGAGGTCTGAGCTATCGCTACTTTTTCCTTGATTCCCAAGCTTGGTCGAAGTGGAGAACCAGCGAGCGCTTCCAACCATTGCCGCGCCTGCTGGCTCAGGTCTCCCTGCTCCTGTATTTCTTTCAGATAACGATTCACCAACTCAGAGTAAGCAGATTTGTTGTCAGTTATCGTGACCAGACGTTTTCCGCCGAGATCGCTTCCGAAGCATAGATACTCGAGTTCCCAACCAGCAGCGCGAATCGCCGCTCTGCGCTGGGCCGCTTCCTGCAGATGGCCAGCAAGATCAACCCAGAGCAAATGCTCGCGTGGGAAGGTATCCCAGACGTGCAACGATTCAGTCGCTCTGCGAATTCGTCCTCCGGCCGCGTCAACAAGTTTCTGTTGATCGGCTTGCTTCCGCGTACCGTTAGGACCTTCTGCGGACACAAACTCTGAGGCTTCTTTCAACAGACCCGGAACCTGGCTGAATTGAGGTACTTTTCCCAACTTTCGCACGTAAGCATCTATAGTGATTTCTCTCGGCAGAGTGAGGTCCTTAACCGCGTTCGGATTGCTAGCTTCGTGCTCAACAACCATTCGGACCAGCGTGTCCTGGTCCATATCCTCGGTTGCGCTGGCGTTAGCTATCGGTAATCCGTGGGTGAAGTAGTTGCGCAAGACGAGCGCTGTCTCGGCGCCTGAGAGACGTCGACGACTGGATAACAATAATTCATGTACCAAAGAACGCGTTTCCGCGGAGAGGAAAGGAACTTTTCCGAGTTGCGGCTCGAAGGTCTCAATCAACTGCGCAGGAAGCTCATTGCTTACGATTTGAGAGACAAGTTTTAGACGCTGGAGAAGGTCGCCTCCTGAGACGCCATTGGCATTCTCCCATTCACAGATAGGAATAGCTTCAAGCTTCAGGACCAACTGATGGAATTCTTTATTCGCTCGAACTCTCAGCCAGGCGTCCACAGCGTCTTTACCGCGATTGTGGGTGTCAGTCTCATCTTTTTCGTTCGATCCCGTTTCGTCAATCACCAATCGTGCACCAAGCGCACGCGCGTGCTGCGGGCTTGCGCCAACGAGCCAACCCGCGCCAATCCTGAAGCAGGGCTCATTGATTCGAGTTAACTTGACTGCAAGGTCTTCACAGGAGGGCCGGCCATTTAGACCCAGGGATGCCGGATTGAGGACCACCGGTTCATCTGAAAAGGCGGCCCCTAACCATCCTTCAACGAGCGGCGTCGCAGGTGCTTTGCCGCCATCTGAAGAAGATTGATCAGGAGCAAGCGGCGGTAGCCGATCGATGGCTTGTTGTAAACCTTCGACTGACAGCGACTCTGGCTCGGTTCGCAGCAAGTCGCTTAGTTCATCACGTAGAAATGCTTGAATGATCTCGGCGGCATTCCAATCAAAACGTTGCCATGTCTGCCGGCCCGGATCAATCAGTATTGACAGCGCATAAGAACGCCCGATGTCTGTAACACTGCGTGAGCGAACGATGAAGAAGGGTGAACACTTGTCGAGCACCCCCACTCCGAAGATGAGATTGTCGCCCGCCAATCCAAGGGTGCTTTCCAGGGCATCGCGATCAATGGCCGGCCACTCACCAATGCGGTGCCGTTCGCTATAACTGGTTCCTCCATGGACAAGTAAACGCATTGTTGCTAGTCAGTGCCTTGCGGCGCGAACGATCTCTTTCCATTCAATATCCAAACAGCGGCAGATAAGCTTGGCCAGACCATGGGAAGTCGGCAATCTTTCCTGATGAGCGAATGTCTTCAGCTTTGGCAGGTCCTCAGTCCAGACGAAGAAAATCTCCTCCAAATCCTTCAGACGCTCCTTTAGTAGCCGGTGGTTCCCGGCGCGATCCGCCTTCAGCCAACTCTCAACAAGGAATTGTGATGGCGACGGTTTATGCGGAAGGACACGTGCAAGCGCCTTCCGGATCGCACCTCGATCGCGGCCGATCCCTTTCAGATCGTCAGCAATTTTCTTGACCCTGGCCCAATCATCTTGCCCAATTTGATCCCTAACAAGGTCGAGTTGCGTAATGACCAGATAACAGGTCTGCTTTCTTTCCTGGGCTTTTCGAATGCGCTGAACGGCTACGCCGATACTTTCATCGTCGTCAGCACGAAACAGTGAGACCGCGCTGAGCACAACCGCGACTTTATCAAGCGTGTCTTTCATCACATGTTCATACTCGTCAGCCTCCCCTGACTTGTCGTAGAACGCGAGCGTATGCCAGTAAGGTCGATAACCCTGTGTTCCGAACAGCTCCAGGAAGCCCGCACTGACATCGTTCTTCATAAGCCGCTTGAAATATCGATACCCGATCTTCGCAAATCTTGTTGCGTGGTCCCCAATACTACCGTCGCCATTCGGCAGGTTTCCGCCGATCTCCGATGGTTTTATGAACGCAACTCGCAGATTGCGTGGCCCAGGCGGAGTGCCCTCCGGCAAGAAGAGGTCGTGCTTGGCACGGAATAACAGGCTACTCAGATGCAGTGTTTCAATGTATCTCTGAAACGTGTTCTGACCTTCGTTTCTTGAGAAGACGAAGTTATCAATTTCGAGCGCACCTTCGATACAGGCATTGGGGTTCATAGCTTGAATCGCCAGGATAGTTTTACCACCCGCACGTGCTCCGGCGAGTTCTACAAAACAACCCACGCGCGAGCTGCCGTTGCGTTCGGCAGTGGCGCGCAACAACATTAAGGGAAACCACATCTCGCGGGTATTGGGGGGCATTCGGCGCAACATTCCCAACATCCAGTGTTGAACATAAACGGAATGCTGCGTGCCATCCATCTCAAGAGGTACCGCCATGCGACTCTCGTGAGATTCGCCCGCTATCGTTACCTTCTGCCCATCCCAGAAAGGATTGTGTTCTTCGCAACCTTCATGGCGGAGAAAAACTCCCTCTTCAATTTCAGTAACACTCTTGCACGTGATGTCACTACAGAAAATTTTGTAAGGCAACGTGTCGAGTTGGCACGTAAAGGTCTCCGTCCGGTCCGGATGATAAGTACAATGACGGGTCAGGCGCTCCCGTCCGTTGAGGGGTTTCAAACATAGGGGACAACGGTAGCTCATGTTTAGACTCCACCGATGAGGTGTTGCCACGCGGAAGGAACAGTATAGGCGTTCCCATTGGAGATCGTGGGACAGCTAAGCGCGGCAATCTTAAAGATGCGACTCATTATAGCCAGCGCGCACGCAAGCTCAAGCTGCCATGCAATAGCGTCTCTTTCCTTTTGTTAAAAATACTGCATGATCCGGGAATGGACAGTGAAACCACCGCAAACCGTCTATGAAGCCGCAGGCGGCCTCGAGAGGTTGCTGAGGTTGGCCCACGCCTGGCACACGCGTGCTGGACGACGAAGTGGTTAGCCATGCGTTCAGCCACGGATATCATCCCAGCACAGCGAGCGCCTTGCCTCGTACTGGGCGGAAGCACTCGGTGGACCAAGTATGTACTCCGACTGGTATGGCGATGAGACGTCTGTCATGCGGATTCATAGCGGCAACGGGCCGCACGAGAACATGAAGCAGCGAGCAATTGCCTGTTTCGATCAGGCTAACAAGATCAACGCTTGCAAAATCTTGGTTGAAGGCGGCTAACAGCCGCGTCACCTGCCGGGCCGCCTGCAAGGAACGTGATGTCTCGAAATACCGTCATGCCGACCCGTTCAAGTGCAACGCACTGTTATCACGCGGACCAGTGGTGTTTGTTCAGCCTTGCCGGTTCACCATGAAGTCGATCCAGATCGGTGCGAACGGTGACGTGCAACCCTTCGACACCGGATAGTCCCGATAGACTCCCAACTTCTCGCCAATGGCGATGGCGCGTTTACGAAGTTTGGGGTTGTGGATCCCGATGGTCGCCAACGTGTTGTTCATCGTCCACTGTACTTCGGGCACCGCGCCGGCCATTTCCGACTCGATGCGATCCAGCAGCGCCGGCAGATCGAGCCCGTCCGGACTCTTCGCGACTCGTTCAGACGTGAGGTCCCATCCGGCGCGGGCTGCCCAGCGATCGTCCGCGGTCATCCAGTCCTGGCGAAGAGCCTCCTTGTCGGGGTGTTGCCGGACCACGTAGGAGTTGAGCCAGTCCGCCACGCGCACAAAACTTACGGACCGCACCATCCGATCCATCTCTTTGGCCGACAGTTTCTTTGGTTGGACCAGGAGCGCCGCCAGAAACTGCGCGTCGGCGTTCCCGGTCTCCCAGAGAGACAGAGCCAATTCATGGTCCGTCTTGATCTTCTTCGCCAGCGTCCGGATATCGCCGAGACTGACGCCGAACTGATTGTCGCCGGCGCCGCTCTTGGCGTTCTGTGCTCGCACCTTCTCATTGCCGAGCGCTTTGAGTTGCTCGAGAGTTTCTTTGAGCGTCATGGCCGTGATTCTACCCGGGCCGCTGGAAGCAAAGCCAGCGGCCTTTCCCTGTGCTAAACATGATTGCCGGCTTAGTTCAGCGACGATCTTCTGACCTGGTATTGCATTCGCAGATAAACTGAGAATTGGACCATCGGCTCGAGTCCTAAAGGGACCAGCACTGTATCAAAACTGCTGCCTTCAAACGGCTCGTAGAAGAACGTAAAACTCTTGCGTTGGACCACCCGGCTTGAGGCGCCCTGAGGGTTGTAGACTGTTGCGTCACCCGTCTCGAACGCCTGGTAACGTTGATAGCTTTCTGCGGGATAAGTCACATCATACTTTTCAATAGAAAGACCGACCGCGCTCGGTGAGACACCTAAAGCGCTCGCGTACTTCTGCTCTTTGCTTTTCAGCACCTTGACGGCTGCCTCGAACAAACCAGTGCGAACCTTGTCGAAATCGCTGACGATGTAGTCGACTTTGATAAGGTCAAAGATACGCGCATCCGCCGCCGCGCTGACGATCCGTTCAAACAGTTCGCGGCTCCTATAACGAATGGCAATCGTTTTCTTGGTCTCGAAACCGGTGAAATTCTCGGTCGCTTGCGTGCCGGACACGGTGTAGTCATAAACGCGATTCTGAGTAATGAAATCGGTAAAAACATCGCTCGAGTCGATGCCCCACGGTTTCATTTTCTGAATCAGATTGGCAATCTTCGCGTTTACCTTTTCGTTGCTGGAAGCCGCGTTTGAACCTTCGTCGTTGACGCCGAACACTACCACGAAGGCATCCGGTTTTAAGTTGGTCAGGACCCTTGCTTCGATCGCATAACCTTCATTTGAGTTTCCCAACATGCCGGTATTGGCAAGCATCTGCCGTTTTTGTTGGTAGTAGCCAGTGTTACCGTAAATTCGATTACCCGATTCCTGGCCGAAGGCTGGGACCACTGCGAATAGTGATAGGCATAAGAGGACGTACTTCTTCATCGTTTAGCTCTCCTTGTGTGTTTGAGGTGAGAGGGGAGACGGTGAAGTACTGCTAGAAAAGTGTAGACGCTTGCGAACGCGTTTTGGTTGTTAGAGAGTGTGGTAATATCTCGCCACGGTTTCGTTTAAGGCCGAACTCAAAAGCCCCTGCGTCCTCGCACTCTCGTCTCGGCGCGATTCAGTAAATCTACAATTTAACAGGAGTGTGCTATGAGAAAGCTATTCGTCTCTCTTGTCCTCTCGTTTGGCGCAGTAATGATCGTGACTGCCTCAGTGGGGGCGCTATCTTCACCGACTACCGGTTCGGCCAGGCTGCATCCCTACGACAGATCAGGCGTCAAAGCCAGGATGAGTTTCCTGGACACACACGACGATAACACCGGGCTAATAGTTAGCGGGACCGCAACGGGTTTGGACCCTGAAAAGCAATATGTATCTTTGATAGCTGATAATGGCTCGGTTCCCGGAGGGCCGCAGGCTTGTGAGCCAACCGACGACTCGCTTGACGAGGAAGAGATGTTTGCCGGCCCGTGGCAGGTAAACGCAGACGGCTCAGGCACACTGCTTTTCACTATGTCGCAAGGAGGGTATGTACCGCTAAGCGACTTCGATACGATTTCGATTCGAGAGGTTACGGTCCCTGGCCGCCCAGACCTTTTTCCACTCGTCGCCTGCGGCCAGATCAACAAGCACAAGTAGCGTCACTCGCGTTTGATCCACCACGAGGTGTAGCGGCCACCCGAGAGATAGTCGACGATGTAAGTCATCGGGTCAGTGTTCTCTCGTATTTGCTTTCCTTGTAATTCGATTCGTCCGCCTTTTACGACAAACGGATACGTACCGTAGAGTTTGTTGTTGATACTGAGCCGAACAATGTAGTGGCCGTCTTCACGCAACAAGTCGCCGGCTTTGAAATAAGAGTTCGCATCGCCGCCGCTGGGCCGAAAGTACAGATCGGCATCTCTATTTCTGTCGCATTTCGTAATGCGAATGCGCTCGAAGAACGGCCTGCGATAAGGCTATCATGTGAGTTCGCTGTCGCAGTGATGAACATAGTGGAAAAGGAGCGATGCGATGCATATCCTGGAACATCTGTTTCTAGTGGGCGAATTCCCCAAGCGAGCCCGCCTACTGTCCGGGCTAACGCTCGAGCAAGTCACGCTACGTCCGGACGGCGCGTCGCACTCGATCTACGAGGAACTGTGGCACGTTGTGGGGTACCAGCAGAGTATCATCAAGCCGGGCGATCCGGCCGGCGATCGGTACCCGAGAGCGGCGCCGGAGCACGAGCACGAATGGCACGACTTGGTGCAAATGTTCCTGGACGGCGCTCGCGCTGCGGCAGCGTTGGGGCAGACGCCTGACCGGTTGGCGCTCGAGGTAGAGCCGGGCGTGACAATGGCCGACGAGCTGAGCAGTGTGGCGGTACATAACGCATATCACCTTGGCAAGATCGTTGCGTTGCGGCAGCAGATCGGCGCGTGGCCGCCCACGGAAGCGTCGGACGCGTCGTAACCGCAGGCGCAGTGAGACGCCGCCCAACTAGCGGTTGCACCGGACGCCGCGCATCCACTCTGTTCCGTTCCTTCGAGCGCCGTCGCGCGACGCCCGGTGAACCTTGGCGTTCGGTTGCTACACGAACGCTGGAACAAGGAGTTGACTCAATGGCTGACCCCAGGAAGGAATTCATCAAGGCGGCGGCCAAGATACTCGCCGCGTGTGGTGCGGCGTGACCGTCCGTCGTCGCGGTATCAACACGGCGCAGCCCAACTATCGCATGCACCGGTGATGCTGAGCGTTCGGCTGCGCTCTTCACCGTAGATGGAGTCCCTATGGACATCACAATTACCCAACTAGTTCCAATGATGGCTTCGAGCGCATGAACATTTCGGGCATCACTTGGCGAGGCGATAGCGTTGATGATGTGGAGATATTGCACGCACTACCTCCAAGCCTGGTCCGCATCCTCAGCGACACCAACGGCTTCATCCTTCACGACGGTGCGCTTCACGTTCGAGGAGCTTGTCTGACTCCTGAGTGGCATTCGCTTCGTGCAGCACTGCGCGGCCCGACTGCGTTTCACACGCTTTACGAGAGCGTCCATGCCACGGACATCCCCTTTGCTCAGGACCAGGTTGGCGACCAGTTCTTGCTTCGTGATGGTCGAGTGTGCCGGCTGTCGGGTGAGACCGGAGACATTGAGGCTCTAGCAGACAGCCTCGACGATTTCTTCAAACGCGCTGGTGAGGACATCGAGGGATTTCTGAATGTTGGCATGGGCCACATCATGCAGCCCGGCCAGCTTTTGCTCGCGTATCCACCATTTGTTTTCCGTGAATCAAGCGGGAGCGCATCATTGAAGCCAGTGCGCGCCGGCGAGGTGATTCTTTTTCATGCGGACTTGGCCCGGCAGATTCGGGACGTTCCCGACGGCGGAGAGGTTGAGTTCAAGATTGTAGATTGATGAAGACGACGCCACCTGACCATGCGCTGCAAGCGAATGCTATCTTTCGTGTTGCGTACAAATTGACGATGCCAAAGATCACAAGAAGAAGCCTTATCTTGTTCCTGGCTGTCGTTCTGTTGGCCCTGAGCCTTCCCTTCACCAGTCTTGGACAGTCAAAGTTTGTCACGAGACGAGGAAAAGAGCTTATCTCACCCGATGGCAAGCCCCTGCTCTTGAAAGGCATCAATCTGGGAAACTGGCTGCTGCCTGAGGGTTACATGTTCAAGTTCAAGACGGCCAACTCTCCGCGGATGATTCAGTCCGTCGTTAATGAACTGATCGGTGAAGACGATGCGCGACGATTCTGGAGAGCTTTTCGGGAAAACTACATCACGAGAGAAGACATCAGGTTCATCAAACAATCAGGTTTCAATTCTGTTCGCGTGCCCTTTAGTTATCGGCTTTTTGTCTCAGAAAGTGATCAGCAAAAGCTGGAAGGTCCGGGTTACAAACTCTTGGACCAGGTTGTCAACTGGTGCAAGCAGGAAGGTCTCTCTGTAGTTCTGGACATGCACGGCGCGCCCGGCGGACAGACCGGAGATAACATAGATGACAGTTGGGGCTATCCATTTCTCTTCGAAAGCGCCGAGAGTCAGGAGTTAACGGTCAATATCTGGCGAAAGATCGCCGCGAGTTACAGCAACGAGCCAACGGTCATAGGTTACGACTTACTCAACGAGCCGATCGCCCATTACTTCGACACCACATCCCTCAACCCAAAGCTCGAGCCACTTTATAGGAAAATCGTCGCCGGTATACGCGAGGTCGACAAAAACCATCTCGTCTTTCTTGGCGGCGCGCAGTGGAACGGCAACTTCGAAGTTTTTGGACCGCCGTTTGACGATAAGCTTGCCTACACCTTTCACAAATACTGGATGGAAGTGAACCAGAAGGCTATTCAGCAATACCTTGATTTTCGCGACAAACACAATGTGCCTGTTTGGATGGGAGAGTCGGGCGAAAACACTGACGAGTGGATCGCGTCCTTTAGAACGTTGCTGGAACAACACCACATCGGCTGGTACTTCTGGCCGTACAAGAAACTCGACGCGACTTCGTGTGTCGCGTCGATAAATCCACCTGAGGATTGGGCAGTGATTGTAGCTTATGCAAATGGCCCGCGTACCACGTTCGAAGAGGTGAGGAAGAACCGGCCACCAAAGGAGAAGGTACAAAAGGCACTGAGCGATTATCTGGACCGCATAAAATTCGCGAACTGCCGGATCAACACCGGATACCTAAAGGCGCTCGGGTTGAGGGCCGCTGCAAACCCAGCCAGTCAGAATTGAATCCGCACTCAATTGCCGGTTCCCCCAGCGGGCATTGGGAAGATGAGTTTGCCGCGTAGTTCGATCTGCTCGGACGAACGGCCGACGAGCACATTGTAATCGCCTGGCTCCGCGCGCCATTGTTTTGCGTTGACGTCATAATAGGATAGAGCGCGGCTGTCGAGGATTACCGAAACCCTCTTAGTCTCTCCGGGACGAAGATTCACTTTCGAAAACCCTTTTAATTCCTTCACTGGTCGCGGAACTTTCGGTTGCGTGTCGCCCACGTAAATTTGGGCCACGTCTGCGCCTTCGCGTGTTCCTGTGTTCTTAACCTCGAACGAGACCTCATAGCGCGGACCTGACTCACTGTTCGACATTGGCTTAATAGACAAGTTGCTGTAGGTGAAGCTTGTGTACGAGAGTCCAAACCCGAACGGAAACAATGGCTTGGTACGATTCTGTTCGTAACCACGATAACCAACGAATACTCCTTCCTTATAGAGGACGCGTTTCGTGCCCGCCTCAGGATAGTAGCTATCGTGGACCGGGTTATCTTCCCAGCGGCGCTCGAAGGTTACCGGCAAGCGACCGGACGGATTTACCTCACCGAACAGAACTTCAGCCAGCGCCGTGCCGCCCTCCTGACCCGGATACCACGCCTGGATCAACGCCCGAGCGCGATCGAGCCAGGCATTCATATCCGTATTGCCGCCCGACGTCATGAGAACAATTGTGTTCTTATTAGCCGCGATCATTTCCTGAATTAACTCGTCTTGTCCAAGTGGCAGGCGAAAGGTTCTGTCCGCGCTTTCAGCTTCTGACTCAGAGTCGAAACCTGCGGCTACCACCACCACGTCACTACTTGCAGCAAGTCTTTTCGCGCTGGCGCTGACGAGTTGTCCAGTGCGAACAATTCCCATCCTGAGGCGCGCAGCCCGTCGGTCCCCGCGACCGGTTTGCTCCAGAACAATCTTGTGCGGCTTGTTATCCAGGCGAAGCGTGCGATAGTCGACAAGCGCGGTAAGTATGGTCCAATTGTCCAGGACGAGTTTGTCATCAACATAGAGCCGATAGGAACCGCCGCGTTCTCTGTGCGTCTGTACGAAGATCTCGTAAGAGCCTGATTCTTGCGGCTTGTAATAACCGGTCCAACGTGACGAGAGCGTCTGCTCCGGGAACAGCAAGCGCGCCGCGGTTCCGTAATCGACGTGCTGTTCGATGCGCGAAATCACCGGTGTCCCTTTCAAGTCCAGGTTGTTGAAGTATTCCGCTCTTAGTCCCGATTCTCCATTAGTCTGAGAGGTCGTGAAATTGGTTGCGTTGGCCAAATCGCTGTAAGTGGGCAGAGCCCTGTCGTAATACACCTGAAGATCCTTGCCTGCATAGTTCGCCAAACCTTCGAGATAACTGACAGCCGAGAATGGCTGCACATCGGCGCTGCCACCGCCAACGTGAACTGCCGGGTAAGCGTCTGGACCAATGATTGATATGGATTTGATCTTGCTCTTACTAAGCGGCAACAGACCACCATCGTTCTTTAACAGAGTGATGCTTTCACGCGCGGCATTGAGCGCCACCTGGCGGCCTTGCAGGTTATACCGCGGAACCGTTAGCGCGGTCTGATCGCGATCGAACCAGCCAAAGCGCAGCGCGGTCCTTAGAATGCGCCGCACTTTGTCGTCGATGGTAGCCACGGAAACTTTGCCCTGTTCGATTGCTGGTTTGAGGACCTGCTGGTTCATGTGTAAGCCTGAAGGCATCTCGAGATCCTGACCAGCGTTGGTGGCCTCGATTCCGTCATAGGTTCCAGACCAATCGGACATGATCAGTCCGTCGAAGCCCCATTCCTTCTTCAGCACGTCGGTCAACAGGTATTTATTCTGCGACATGTGCAGTCCATTGGTCAGGTTGTAAGAACTCATGACGGCCCCGACGTGGGCTTCTTTCACGGCAGCCTCGAAGGTGGGCAGATAGATCTCGCGCAGGGTTCGCTCGTCAATGATTGAGTCCGTATTGTGGCGGTCGAACTCTGAGTTGTTTCCCAGGTAATGCTTGACCGTTGCGCTCACTCCCTGGCTCTGTACACCCTTGATATAAGTGACCGCCATGCGCGAGGCAAGGAAGGGATCTTCGCCGAAGTACTCGAAGTTTCGGCCGTTCATGGGAGCACGGTAGATGTTGACCCCGGGCGCAAGCAGGAAGTGTATGCCTTTTGCGCGAGCGTCACGTCCGAGTTCGATCCCGACAAGTTCGGCCAGCGCCGGATTCCAGGTGGCGGCCAGCCCAAGACCTGCGGCAAAGGAAGTCGCGGGTCCAAAGTTGCGAACGCCAATCGGCCCATCGGCCATTTTTAGTCTCGGCAAATTGAGACGAGGAATGTCGCGAATGAAAAAGCCGTCGACGCCTCCGAGCAGATCAATCTTTTCTTCCAGGGTCATTTGGCTCAGGATCGAGTCGATGCGGCGCTCGATCTCGGCGGACGGCCGAATGGAAGGCGTGGGAGCCTGCGCCGATGAAATCAACACAGCGGAGAGAAGTAAGGCAACGATCGAGCAAAGTCTTCGCATACGATTTTCCTTTGATCTAATATTGCAGCTCGAAGTTTTATCTGCCAGCAACCGACTATGCATGGAATCGTTGTGATGAACACACCCAGATCGGACGCATTCGTTTTCTTCGGCGCCACCGGCGACTTAGCTTATAAGAAGATCTTTCCAGCACTGCAAGCGCTGATCAAGCGCGGCAACCTTAACATTCCGATCATCGGAGTAGCGCGCGCGGGTTGGACTTTGGACCAACTGCGAGAGCGAGCCCGCGAGAGTTTGGAACAATCCGGCGGTCTCGATCGTGAAGCTTTTGCGAAGCTTTCCAGCCTGCTGAATTACATCGACGGCGACTACCAGGATCCCGCAACCTTCCAACGCCTGAGACAGATGCTAAACGACGCCAAGCTGCCGCTTCACTATCTGGCGGTCCCACCCAGCATGTTTGGCTCGGTAGTGCAGGGGTTGGACCATGCAAGCTGCTCACACAATGCGAGAGTGGTCGTGGAGAAACCGTTCGGTCGTGACTTTGCATCAGCCCAGGCACTGAACAGCGTCCTTCACGAAGTCTTCCCCGAATCGTCGATATTTCGCATCGATCACTATCTTGGCAAAGAAGCCGTTCAGAACCTTTTGTACTTTCGCTTTGCTAACGTCTTTCTGGAACCAATCTGGAATCGCAACTTTGTGGACCACGTACAGATCACGCAGGCAGAAAACTTTGGCGTACAAGGTCGCGGCGCATTTTACGAGGAAGTAGGTGCAATCCGCGACGTGGTCCAAAACCATCTCTTGCAGGTAATCGCGTTGTTGGCGATGGATGCGCCGGCTGGACGTCACCACGAGGCATTGCGCAGCGAAAAAGTTCAATTGTTCAATGCGATGAGGCCGCTCAGTCCAAACGATGTGATACGCGGCCAGTTCCAGGGCTACCGCTCTGAAAAAGGTGTGGCTTCAGATTCCCGAGTCGAGACGTTCGCGGCTGTCCGGCTCTACATTGACACGTGGCGTTGGGCCGACGTGCCGTTTTACATCAGGGCTGGGAAGTGCCTGCCGGTAACTACCACCGAGGTGGTGGTGACACTGAAACGACCGCCGATCGAGCTATTCGATGAGATCGAAGCTTCTGAGAGAAACTATTTCCGGTTCCAGTTGAGTCCGGAAGTAATAATCTCAGCCGGCACGCAGGTAAAACAGCCCGGTGATGAAATGCGTGGCGAAACCGTCGAGCTGGTTGCGCGCCACACGAGCGCGCGTGAGCAATCACCTTATGAACGACTGCTGGGAGACGCGCTACGCGGTGATAACTCGCTATTTACTACCGACGCCAGCGTGGAAGCCGCATGGCGCGTGGTAGACCCGATTCTCGACCATCATGGTCCCTTAATAGAATATGAATGTGGCACATGGCCAACCGCAGCCGATTCGCTGGTCGCGGGTGGGTCGGGCTGGCACGAAATGACAACCGGCCATTAACGTTTTGTTGGCACTGAAGCCTGCGAACCGAGGCGTGTTAACTGAAGGGTTGTAGGTTCGAGTCCTAGCTGCGGACTACGATTTGCGAAGGCCACTTGGAATTGACGCCAGCGGCCTTTTCTCTTTCATGGCATCATTCATGGTAAGCGCAACGTG
>Ga0307505_10000656_pt1 | contig 35993 bp, 36 predicted proteins | sample 23_S_MG_FD_202183 | JGI IMG/M metagenome (GOLD analysis project Ga0307505, IMG submission 202183) | Soil microbial communities from Populus trichocarpa stands in riparian zone in the Pacific Northwest, United States - 23_S | ecosystem: Environmental > Terrestrial > Soil > Riparian zone > Trees...
CGCGGGCTCTCGGCATGCGTTTGCCGAGAGCCTCACACGGCTTCGGCTCTCGGCTTCGGCTCAGGCGTCGCGAGTGCGCGGAGGGCTAAAGCCCACCGCTCCACAAGACTCGATCCCTCGCCCGCAACGCCCGTCGAGCACGCCACACTCATCGGGGCCATCGGTCATTTCATCCGTCTCGTTGCTCTCTTCGTCGTGAGTTTAGGGTCCGGCTGGGTGTCCATCCGTACTCTCTGCACTCACAAGGAGCCAACGAAATGACTGAAGAGGCAATCCAGCTACGGGAGGTGCGGCGGACTTATCGGCTCGGCAAGACCACCGTGCCGGCGCTCGAGGACGTATCCGTCGACATTCGTCGCGGCGAGTTCACGGCCATCGCCGGCCCCTCGGGCAGCGGCAAGACCACCATCCTCAACATCATCGGCTGCATCGACAAGCCGGATGGGGGACGCCTGCTCATCAATGGTGAGGACGTCACCGATCGTCCCCTGCATGCGCTGGCCGGACTGCGGAACCGTTACTTCGGCTACATCTTCCAGACCTTCAACCTCATCCCGGTGCTGACGGCTTACGAGAACGTCGAGTATCCGCTGCTGCTGGCCGGCGTTCGCCGCGAAGAGCGGCGTGAACGGGTGGGGTCGCTGCTTCAGTCCGTCGGTCTGACCGCGCACGCTAAGCACCGGCCGCAGGAGCTCTCGGGTGGACAGCGCCAACGTGTGGCGATCGCCCGCGCCCTGGTGACGCGTCCGCTGGCCGTGCTGGCCGACGAGCCCACCGCGAACCTCGACTCGCGCACCGGCAACGAACTGCTCGACCTCATGGCCGAGCTCAACGAGACGGAGCAGGTCACGTTCCTCTTCTCCACTCACGACGCCAAGATCCTGGAAAAGGCGCGCCGCGTCCTCTCCCTGCACGACGGGCGACTGGTGGAGACGAAGGCCGCGGAGCTGCTGCACGCCGTGGCAGGAGGCCGCGCATGACGAAATTCTTCCGCATCGCCGCGCGCAACGTGTTTCGCAATCCGCGACGCACCGCGTTCACTCTGCTGGTCATCGTCTTCGGCGCAGTCTCGCTGATCCTGGCCGGCGGCTTCATCGCCAACAACTTTCAGGGACTGCGCGAGCTGACCATCCGCAACGGCCTCGGCCATCTGCAGATCTTCACCAACGCGTACATGAACGGTCCGGAAGAGCGGCCGCTGCAGCTCGGCATCGAGAATCCGGCCGAGCTTCAGAAGTGGCTCGAGGCGCAGCCTCACGTGACCGCCTCCGCTCCGGAGATCGAATTCGTCGGTCTCATCTCGAACGGTGAAAAATCCGAGGCCTTCCTCGGCCGCGGGATCGATCCGGACCGCCAGAGCGATCTCGGCTTCAACGTGAACATCAAGAACGGGCGCCCGCTGGGCACGACCTCGGGGGAATCCGAAGTGATCCTCGGCACCGGACTCGCCCGGAACATGAACGCGAAGATCGGCGATCCGCTGACGCTCCTCGGCACCACCACCGACGGCGCGTTGAACGCGATCGACGTGCGTGTCGTGGGCTTCTTCTCCAGCGGCATCAAAGAGTTCGACGCACGGGCGCTGAAAGTGTCCGTGCCGACGGCGCAGACGCTGCTCGACTCCACGCGCGTCACCAAGCTGATCGTCAAGCTCGACGACACCGGCAACACGGAGCCGGCACGGGCCGCGATCGCCGCGGGCCTGACCGGCATGGGCCGTTCCGACCTCGGGCTGCGCACCTGGCGTGACCTGGCCAGCTTCTACAAGCAGGTGGTCATGCTCTACAGCTCGATTTTCCTGTTCCTCGGCGTGATCATCGTCGTGCTGGTCGTGCTCAGCAGCTCGAACACGATGATGATGACCGTCTTCGAACGCGTGCAGGAGATCGGCACTCTGCTGGCCCTGGGCACGCGGCGCCGGCAGATCGTGACCATCTTCCTCTTCGAGGGTCTGGTCATCGGCGTCATCGGCGGCGTGCTGGGCTGCATCGCCGGTTACGGCGCGATGCTGGGCATCAACGCGGCGGGCATCACCATGCCTCCTCCTCCCAGCTTCGACCGCGGCATCCTCCTGAACATCAACTTCGTTCCCGGGCTCTACGGCGCGGTCTTCGCGCTCGTCGCGCTGACGCTCGTCATCTCCGCGATGGTCCCGGCCATCCGTGCAGCTCGCCTGCACATCGTCGATGCATTGAGGCACGTATGACCATGAAGATCACCAGACTGCTCCTTCCTCTCGCGCTCACGCTGGCTTCGCTGCCGCTCTTCGCGGCAGCGACTCCGACGGCCGAGCAAATCCTTTCCAGCGTGGACCGCACGCGCAACGGCTGGACGTCGTTCGTCGTGGACGTGAAGATCAACAACATCAAGAACGGCAAAACCGTCGACCAGGACGCCTACCAGGTCTTCATCAAGGGCACCGACCGGACGCTGGTGAAGTTCATGTCGCCGGAGGATCGCGGCAAGACGCTGCTGATGCTCGATCAGGCCATGTGGCTCTACCTGCCCACGGCCAGCCGGCCCATCCGCGTGACGCCGCTGCAGCGCCTGTCCGGCAATGCCAGCAACGGCGACATCGCCCAGACCAATCTGGCCGCCAACTACACGGCCCGCGTGGCCGGCGAAGAGAAGCTCACGGGCGGGGACTCGTGGATGCTGGAGCTGAAGGCCAAGCGCAAGAGCGCCACCTATCAGGTGGTCCGGCTGTGGGTCGACAAGAAGGACCTCACGCCCATCAAGGCCGAGTTTCGCCTGCAGAGCGGCAAGCCCATCAAACGGGTCGAGTACCTCGAATACGACACTTTCGGCGCCCAGAAGATGATTCGCCGTCAGGTCATGTACGACCTGCTGCGCAACGAGCAGAAGACGGTCGTCGAGTACGCGAACTACCAGCGGCGCGAGTTGGCCGACAAGCTGTTCAACCAGAACTCGCTGCGCTAGCCGGCACGGCCGGCCGGTACGACCGGCGGCGCTGGTTGGCCTAGCCTTGGGCACGTACGGCAGCTCCGAGGCCCACGTGCTTTCTGCAGCGCAGGCTCCTAGCCGGCTGCGCTGGTTGACCTCGCGTTGTCGGTTGGCGGTTGGCGGTTCGTGGAGCCTCAGCGGTTTACGACACCTCACGGACAACGGTCAACCGACAACCGACAACAAGGCCAACCCGCGCCCGGCCGTGCCGTGCAGCCAGGTGAATCCATGCAACTCACGAAGCTCAAGACTGTCATCGCGGACGATGACGCGCTCGCGGTGCGCAGCCTGCTGCGGCTGCTCGCACCATTCAAAGAGGAGATCGAAGTGATCGGCATCGCGGAGAACGGAAGAAAAGGACGGGAAATGATCGACCGGCTCTGTCCGGAGCTCGCCTTCGTCGAGGTCGAGCTGCCACTGCTCGACGGCTTCGAGATGTGCCGGCAGCTCACGCACCGGCCCCTCATCGTCTTCATGACCGCGGCCACCGGCGAGCGTCGCAAGGCCGAAGCGGGCGGACTGGCCCTGCTGTGCAAGCCCATCGGGCACGACGAGCTCTCTTCCATCATGACCCAAGTTCAGGCGGCGCTGAAGCTGCCCGCGAACCTGCAGTTCAGACCAGGACGGCACTGACCATGGCTTTTCACAAAGTACCGAACAAGACCGACTACGACGTCATCGTCATCGGCGGCGGCATGGGCGGACTCTCCGCCGGTGCGGGCCTGGCCCATGCCGGCGCGAGCGTGCTCGTCGTCGAAGCTCACTACCATCCGGGCGGCTACGCGCACTCCTTCCGCCGCAAGCAGTTCCTCTTCGACTCGGCCGTGCATCTCACGCCGGGCGGCGCGAAAGGCGAGGGCATCTACAACCTGCTCGAAGAGTGGGGCGTGCAGGACGAGGTGGAGTTCATCCGCATCGATCCCATGTACCGGACCATCGGACCGGGACTGGTCACGCACATCCGCAGCGGCAAGGAAGGCTTCGTCGACTCGCACGCCGAACATTTCCCCGAGGAGCGTGAAGGCATTCGCGCGTTCGTCGAGGCCATGGACCGCATCGCCGGTGAGATCCGCGTGCTCGGCGAGCTGGTCATTCCTCCGTCGCAGATGATGCGCACGATGGTCAAGAGCTGCCCGACCGTCCTGCGTTACTCGTCGAAGACCCTGCATCAGATGGTGTCGGTGTTCGTGAAGGACCCCATCTGCCGCTCCGTGCTCTCCACGCTCTGGACGTACCTCGGGCTGCCTCCCTCGAAGTGCTCCGCCGTGGCCTTCTCCGTGATGATGATGTCCTTCATCAACGAGAACGCCTACTACGTCAAAGGCACGTTCCAGAACCTCGCCAACGCGTTCGTGACCGCCCTCGAGAAGTTCGGCGGCGAGCTGGTCATGCCTCGCAAGGTGGCGACGATTCTGCTCGACGACAACGGCCGCGCCCGCGGCGTCAAGCTCGACGGCGACGGCGAAGAGATCAGCGCCCGCTTCGTCATCTCCAACGCCGACGCCTACCAGACCTTCTTCAACATGATCGGCCGCGAGAAGCTCGACCCCGAGTTCGCGGCCTCGCTCGACACGCGTCCCGTCTCCGTCTCCGCGTTCGAGGTCTTCCTCGGCGTGAAGATGGACCTGCACGCGATGGGCACGATCCACGAGACCTTCTTCGCGCCGGGACACGATCCCGAAGAGGTCTACGACAACCACGCCCGCGGCGACATCTTCGGCTGCGGTCTGTCCATCCCCAGCATCGACGATCCCAGCGTCGCGCCGCCCGATCACCACACCGTCTGCGTGACCATGTTCGCTCCGTACCAGAAGGAGTGGAAAGAAGAGAAGGCTCGCGTCACCGATGGCCTCATCGACGAGGCCGAGAAGGTCCTGCCCGGCCTCCGCAAGAGCATCGTCTATCAGGACTCCGGCACACCCCTGACCATGCAGCGCTACACCGCGAACAGCGCGGGCGCCATCTACGGATGGGACTCTTCGCCGAAATCGCTGGCCACGCGTCTGGCCATGGAGACGCCCATCCCCGGCCTCTTCCTGGCCGGACACTGGACGCGTCCGGGCGGCGGACTCTACGCCGTCGTCACTTCGGGCCAGATCGCCGCGAAGCGCGTGCTCCAGGAGCTCGAGAACATCTCCATCCGGCGGACCGCATGAAGCGCACCCGGGTGGTCATCACGGGCATGGGCGCGCTGAGCGCCATCGGCAACAACGTCTCCGAGCTGCGTGAAGGCTTGAAGGCGGGACGCGACGGCGTGGAGCGGCTGCAGGGATTCGATCCTTCGCGTCACCGCTTCGAGCTCGCCGCGGAGCTGAAAGGCTTCGCCCCCGAGAACCACTTCGACGAAGTGGAACTGCCGCACATCAGCCGCGGAACGCAGATGGCGCGCGTCGTTGCCGCCGAAGCGCTGCGCGACGCGGACCTCGACCTCACGGGCGAAGATCGCGGCCGCATCGGCGTGATCCTGGGCACCGACCTCGGCGGCATGCCCGCGGCGGAGAGTGGCTATCGCGCGTTGCACTTCCCGTATCGCCGCGGTCCGGCCGTGGCGGGAGATCCGTGGGCGTCGCTCGTGCTCGACAGCTTCATCTGCTCGGTGGCCGACCAGCTCGCGCATCACTACGACCTCACCGGCACGACCCTGGTCGTCTCCACGGCCTGCAGCGCCGGACTCCACGCGATCGGCATCGGCGCGGACGCCATCCGTCGTGGCGAAGCGGACGTCATGCTCGTCGGCGGAGTCGATCCGCTCAGCGAGATGCCGCACGCCGGCTTCGGCGTCCTGCGCTCGCTGGCCAAAGACAGAATCCGTCCATTCAGCAAGGACCGCAGCGGCACCGTCCTCGGTGAAGCGGCGGCCATGCTCGTGCTCGAGTCCGAAGAGCACGCCATTGCGCGCGGCGCGAAGATCTGGTGCGAAGTGGCCGGCTACGGCAGCTCCACCGACGCGCTGCACATGACCCGTCCCGACGACACCGGCGGTGGCCCCGCGCGAGCGATGCAGTTGGCGCTCGACGACGCGGGCCTCACGGCCGCGCAGATCGGCTACATCAAGGCACACGGCACGGCCACGCCGGCCAACGACGTCATCGAGACGCGCGCGATCAAGCGCGTGTTCGGCGAGCGGTCCGCGGTTCCGGTGAGCTCGATCAAGTCCATGCTCGGACATTCGCTCGGAGCGAGCGGCGCGATCGAGTCGGTCGCGGCGGTGCTGGCGCTCGACGGTGAATTCCTGCCGCCGACGATTCACCTCGACACTCCCGATCCGGAGTGCGATCTCGACTACGTCCCGAACACGAGCCGCGCGGCGCGGTTCGACGCGGTGCTGGCCAACGCCTTTGGCTTCGGCGGCAACAACGCGTCGATGGTCTTCCGCCGCACCTCCGAGGCTTCCCGGTGAGCGTCTTCGTCCGCCGGGCGCAGTACCCGCACGTCAAGGCGCCGTTCTATCCGCCATTCGGCCATCTCCAGTCCGCGCGCGGACAGAAGACGAACACCGGAGCCGTCGTCGTCAGCGCCCTCGCGGCTCTGACGCCGATCGGCAACGGCTGCGATGAGTTTGCCCGAGGGTTGCGCGAAGGACGGGACGGCGTGGACGCCATCTCCGGCTTCGACGCCTCGCGGCATCGCATCCGCCGCGCGGCCGAAGTCACGTGGAAGTTGCCAGCGGACTCGCCGTACAGCAGAGCCACGGAGATGGCCCTCGCGGTCATGGCCGAGGCCATGGCCGGCGCGCGACTCTCCACCCAGCGATACGACCCGCGCATCGGCGTGATCCTGGCCAGCAACCAGGCTGGGATGTACGCGACGGCGACCGAATACCAGGAGCTCTCGCATCCGTATCGCACCGCGGCCTTCGCCTCGAACCGGACCGCGCGTGTGCTGGACGGCGCGCCCACGGCCACGCTCGACCTGATCATGGCCCGCCTCGGCGCGGCCGGTCCGTCGCTGAACATCTCCACCGCGTGCAGCGCGGGATTGCACGCGCTGGGCATGGCCTATCACATGGTTCGCCGCGGAGAAGTCGACGCGGTGGTGATCGTGGCCGTGGAAGTGCTCACCGAAGCGGCCCTGGCCGGCTTCGGTGTGCTGCGCGCGCTCACCAACGGCGCGGGTCCGCGGCCGTTCGACCTCGGCCGCGACGGCACCATCCTCGGCGAGGGCGCGGCGGCCATGATCATCGAGCCCATCCACTCCGCCTGGTATCGCAACGCCACCATCCACGCCGAGATCGCCGGCTACGGCAGCTCCACCGATGCCGTACACATGACCCGGCCCGATGCGGCCGGTTCCGTGCGGGCGATGCGCGATGCGCTCGGCTCGACCAGCACGGACGACGTCGACTGGATCAAGGCCCACGGCACCGGCACTCCCGCCAACGATTCCGCGGAGGCCGCTGCGATCCATCAAGTGTTCGGCGAGCGCGCGGCCTCGATCCCCGTCACTTCCATGAAGGCCACTCTCGGCCACTCCCTCGGCGCGAGCGGTGTGGTCGAAGCGGTCGGCACGATCCTGAGCATGAACGGCGGCTTCATCCCGCCCACGCTCAACGTGACCCAGGTCGACCCTGCCTGCGACCTCGACGTCGTGGCCGGCCCCTCGCGTTCGCACCGCGGCGCGACGGTGCTCGCCAATGCCTTCGGCTTCGGCGGCAACAACGCCTCCATCCTCTTCCGCTCCGTCAACTAAAGGACTTCACGCAATGACACCAACAGAGCCTCTCACCGACAAGACTCGCATCGTGGTCACAGGAATGGGAATGGTTTCCCCTTACGGTTGCGGCGTCGAGCCCTTCCTCGAGGGCATCCGCAGCGGCGAAGGCACCGTCCGCGAGATCGCCGACTTCGAATGCGCCAACCTGCGTTGCACCAGCGGAGCGCGCGTTCCGGCCATGGCCATGGAGAAGTTCGACGCCTCCGGCACCTTCCGCCGCGCACCGCGCGCGACGCAGTACACGATCATCGCCACCAACGAAGCGCTGCGCCAGGCGGAGCACGAGTCGTGGTCATTCGCTTCGGAGCGCATCGGCGTGTTTCTCGGCACGTATCGCGGGATGAGCGAAGTGAGCGAGCAGATCTGGTCCAAGCTCATCGACAGCGAGCCGCGCTTCGTGCCGGCCCTGCTCTTTCAAGAGACCGTGACCAACGCCGTGGCCAGCGCGATCAGCATCCGCTGGGGCTTCCGCGGCACCAACTACGCCATCAGCTCCGGCAACTCCTCGGGCTTTCAGGTTCTGCACCTCGCGGTCGAAGCGCTGCGCGACGGGCGTCTCGACGCCATCGTGGCCGGCACCTTCGATCTCTTCACACAGGCCAACCAGCACGACATGGACGACCTGGGGATGCTCAGCGCGACGAACGTGAGCACTCCGTTCGGCATCAACCGCGACGGCTTCATCATGGGCGAAGGCGCGGCCGTGGTCGTGCTCGAGACGCTGGCCAGTGCGAAGGCGCGCGGCGCGACCGTGCTCGCCGAGATCGCCGGTCTCGGCCTCGCGCACGATGCCTACGGTTTCGCGCGCAATCACCCGGAAGGCCGCGGCCTGGCCACGGCGATGCGCAAGGCCCTGGCCCGCGCGGACGTCGAAGCCTCACAGATCGACTACATCGGTGCGGCCGCGAACTCCACGGTCTCGCTCGATCACGCCGAGATGATGGCCATCGACGCCGTCTTCGGCGAGACCGCTCCGCATGTGCCGGTCAGCAGCATCAAGGGACTGACGGGGGAGGCCATGGCCGCCAGCGATCTGTTCAACCTGATCGCCTGCATCGGTGCCATTCGCGACTCCTTGATTCCCCTGCACGCCGGCGGCGACGACTTCGACGACGACTGCGTGCTGAACCTGGCCGGAGAGAAATACGAGCAGCGCGAGATCCGCACCGCGCTGGCCAACTCGTACTCCTACTTCGGCGGCAACGCCGGTGCCGCGCTGCTGCGCGCCTGCAACAACTGAAATCCCCTTGCCGCGGATCTGCCGCGGCAGCAACCCACAACACGAAGGAGAAACACCCAATGGAAAACGAAGTCAAAGAAGGTCTCAAGGTCCTGATCATCGAGCGCCTCAAGCTCAACGTCGAGCCCAGCACCATCAAAGACGAAGCGCCGCTCTTCGGCGCGCCCGGCACGAATGACGAAGCCGGCGGACTGTCCCTGGACAGCGTCGAGGCCCTGGAGATCGTCGTGGGCATCGAAGAGAAGTGGGGCGTGGTCATCGAAGACGACAGCGTCGCCAACGAGTTCTACTCCATCGAGACCCTCGGCGCGCTGGTCACCCGGCTGCTCGCCGCGAAGACCGAGGTCGCCATTGCTTGACGTGGTTCCCATCGTGCCGGAGGTCTCCACCGGTCTGGACATCCACCAGATCATGGAGATCCTCCCGCAGCGATATCCCATGCTGATGGTCGACCGGATCGAGAGTCTCGAGCCGGGCGTCGCGGCGGTGGGGATCAAGTGCGTCACCGCGAACGAGCCCCACTTCGTCGGTCATTTCCCCGGGCGTCCTGTGATGCCGGGGGTCCTGATCGTCGAAGCGTTCGCGCAGGTGAGCGGAATCATGCTGCGCATGCAGCCGGCGCCGCACGCCGTGACCACGGATGGTGAGGGAGCCCCGCAGCACGGACGTCTCGGCTACATCGCCTCGATCCAGAAGATTCGCTTCCGTCGTCAGGTCCTGCCGGGCGATCAGTTGCGCATCGTGGTCACGCACACCAAGGCCTTCGGCGCTCTGCACCAGGTGCGTGCCGAGGCCTACGTGGGAACGCAGCTCGTCGCCGATGGCGAGCTGGTGGTGGGGTCTTAGATGAAGCTCACCCTCTTACTTCCCGGAAGCGGATTCCCCAAGCTTCGCTCATCCGTCACTCTGTTGGAGTCGGAGGGCCGCCGCGTATTGGTGGACAGCGGCTTGTGCGAGGACGGCGACAAACTCGTCGCCAGCCTCGCGCGGCAGGGACTGGTCCCCGAGCAGATCGACACCGTCGTGAGCACGCATCTGCACTACGACCATTGCGGCAACCACCTGCGCTTCGCGAAAGCGCGCTACATCGTGGGGGAGGCGGACTTCGAAGACACACGCCGTTTCATCGCCCACTATCACGCCGACGACAGTCCGGAGAAGACGGCCACGGCCGCGATCCTGCGCAGGAACAACGCCGCCATCAAGGACTTCTACGTCCGCTCCATCGTCCGCGAAGTGACGCGCAACCTCGCCTTCTACGACACCTTGCTCGCCGGCGACGGACGCTTCCAACCCATCACCGCCGAGGGATCCTTCTTCCTCACCAGCGAGATCGAGATCGTGCCCACGCCCGGACACACACCCGGGCATTTGTCGGTGGTGGCGCATGGGGCGAGCGGTTCGCAGTTGGCGGGATCCGAAGAAGGGGAAGCGGCTTCCCGCCAACCGGTCTCCGTCCTCATTGGTGGCGACGCCGTCTCTTCGCGCAACGGAGACCTCGGCGACGGCGAGCCCCACCTGGCCTGGAATCCAAAGATCTACGGCGAAACGCGCACGGAGCTTCTGGCCAGCTACGACTGGCTCATCCCAGGACACGACGGACTCATCCCGACCGGGCGGGCAGGCGCCGTGTCGCGCGAGATCCCAAGCCAACCAACGGACAACCAGCAACAGGGAGTCACCTCATGAGAGTCGTCGTCACCGGTATCGGAGTCCTCACGTCCAACGCATCCTCGGTGACCGAGTTCTCTGACGCGTTACGCGACGGACGCTCCGGCATTCGCGACATCACCCGCTTCGATACCGGATTCCCGTTCAAGCTCGGCGGCGAATGCCGTCTGGACGAACAGGAGTCCGATCTCGACCGCGTGTCGCAGCTCGCCATCACGGCGGCGCGGCAGGCCGTGCAGGACAGCGGACTGCTGCCCGAAGGAACGTGGCGGAAGCGGGCCGGACTCTGCATCGGCACGAGCCGCGGTCCGGCGCTGTCTCTCGAACACCTGCTGGCCTCCTCCGATGCCAGCGATCGCCAGGCGTTGTTCGAAGAGATTCCATTCAGCTCCATCGCCCGGAACGTGGCCGGACTGCTCGGTTTGAACGGACCGACCACCACCGTGACCATGGCCTGCGTCTCGAGCAGCCTGGCCATCGGCAACGCCTTCGACCTCATCCGCCGCGGACGGGCCGAGGTGATGCTGGCCGGCGGCGCGGACAACCTCACCAACCTCAGTTTCAGCGGCTTCTCCGTGTTGCGGGCGATGACGCGCAGCGTGTGCCGTCCGTTCGGACGCAACCGGGACGGCATCGTCCTCGGTGAGGGGTCGGGGATTCTCGTGCTCGAAGAGTACGAGCACGCCCGCGCTCGCGGCGCGACGATTCACGCGGAGATCTGCGGATGGGGGACGGCCGGCGATGCGCATCACGCAACCAGCCCTGCACCGGACGGCCGCGGTCTGGCCGCCGCGATCGGCAGTGCGCTGCGGCAGGCCGAGCTCACGCCGGGCGACATCGAGCACGTGAACCTGCACGGCACCGGCACGACCGCCAACGACGCGGCCGAGTCGAAAGCCATTCATCGCGTCTTCGGCGACCGAGCCTCGAAGATTCCCGTCAACTCGCTCAAGTCCATGTTCGGACACACCCTCGGCGCCGCGGGCGTGCTCGAGCTCACGGCCTCCATCCTGTCCATGCAGGGCGGGTTCATCCCTCCCACCATGAACACAGAGGAGCTCGATCCGGAGTGCGATCTGAACCTCGTGCGAGGCAAGAGCCTCGAGCGCGACTACGACGTGCTCCTCAGCACGAAGTCGGCATTCGGCGGCGCCAACGTGGCCATCGCCGCGCGTCGCGTGCCGGAAAGGATGGCCCACTGATGCGACACCGAGTGGTCATCACCGGCATCGGGCCGTTCGCCCCACGAGCGTGGGAGCTGTTTGGTCCGTTGCCATTCGAACTGCCTGCCGAGTTGCCCGCGCAGGCTCCGCTGCGCATCCGCGACGAAGACCTGATTCACGCGGCGCCGCAGCTTCGGCAGATGGATCGTCTGGCGCGCATCGCGCTCGTGGCGGCGGAGCTCGCGCTTGCCGATGCGAGCCTCGATGTGGCCACGCTCGATCCCGAGAGCATCGGCATCGCCCTCGGTAGCGGCTATGGCTGCCTGGCCACGAACGCCGATTATCTCGACGGCATCCGCGACCGCGGAGCGCGTCGCGGCAATCCGATCATCTTTCAGAACACCGTCTCGAATGCCGCCACCGGCTACATCTCCCTCGCCAAAGGCATCCGCGGGCCGAACGCCACGATGTGCTCGGGCTGGGTGGCGGGATTGGAGGCGCTCGACTTCGGCGTGCATCAGATCGCTGACGGGCGCGTGCAGACGATGATCGTCGGCGGCGTGGATCAGCTCTTCCCCGCACTCGTCGACGGACTCTCCGGACGCCTGACGCTGCTCAGCGAAGGCTCGTGCTTTCTCGTGCTCGAAGAGCTCGAGACCGCGCGCGCCCGAGGCGTGCGCATCTACGCCGAAGTCGTCGCCGGCAGTCACACCAGCGGCAGCGGCGAGTCGCAGGACGAGTCGCTGGCGGAGGCGATCTCCATCGTGTTGCTCGAATCCGGCCACGTGGCCGAAGACGTGGACATGATCGTCTCCGGCAAGAACGGCTCGGTGACCGATGGCTACGAGACGCGCGGCCTCGAACGAGCGCTCGGGCCGAACGCGGCGCGCATCTGCGCACCCAAGCGGATCCTCGGCGAGACGATGGGCAGCGGCGGCTCGTTCGCCGTGGCCGTGGCCGCGCTCACGCTCGAGAGCGGGAACCTTCCGCTGACGCTGCAGGTCGCCAGCGAACGCGACGCGGGCCGGCCCGAGCTCGTGCTGGTCCCGCTGCTCGGCAATGACGGCAGCGCCGCCGCGACGCTCCTGAGGAGAGTGCGATGAGCGGAGTCACTCACGCCGAGATGCTGCGCATGATTCCGCACCGCGCGCCGATGCTGCTGCTCGACCGCATCGACGAGCTCGTGCACGGCGTGCATGGACGGGGAACGAAGTTGCTCACCGAACCGATGGCCGGAACGCTGGTCATCGACGCGCTGGGCCAGGTGGCCATCGCCGTGCTCTCCACGAAAGGGGCGAGCGAACCGGCGGTCTGGTACCTGGCCTCGCTCGAGAATCTGAACCTCGGCGCACCCGCGCGGCCGGGCGAAACGCTCCGCCTCGAAGCGAGTGTCGAGCGCATCTGGAAAACCACGGCACGCATGACCCTGCGCGCGTCCGTCCCGCTGGGACGCGATGTCGTAAAGGGAACGATGGTGCTTTCAAATCATGTGTAGGCGGTTGGCGGTCGCCGGCAGTTGTCGGTTGTCAGTTGAAGGCGCTTGATCGCGCTGGCGTGAGGTTAGCCGCAACGGACAACGTGAACCGAGAACCGACAACCGACAACCGAGAACAGTTCTGACCACCGCTAACCGCCAACCGACAACCGAAAGGAAACCAATGTTCACCAATGACATTTTCAAGGGCCAGGTGGCCCTGATCACCGGAGCCGGGCAGCCGTTCGCCGATGCCCTGATCCACCGCTTCGCGGCACTGGGCGCGCGTCTGGCGCTCGTGTATGACAAGCGGGACGAGGAGAAGGCGCTGGCGGTCGAGGCGCCCGAGGGAACCATTCGCAGAGAGTGTGATGGCAGCGACTCGCAGGCCGTCAAGACTGTGGTTCGGGCCATCGCCGCGGAGCTCGGCCGGATCGACGTGCTCATCTGCGCGGCCTACGACGGCGCGGCGGAGTCGCTCACCGAGATCGCCATCGATCGCTGGAAGCACGCCATCGACGCGCAGCTTTGCAGCGCGCTGCACTTCAACCGCGAAGTGATCCGCCCGATGATGCGCAACAAATCGGGACGCATCATCAACGTCATCTACGCGCTGGCCGGTCCCATCGGGAACGTGGCTTCGCGCGCTGTGGCCGCGCTGACGCGCACCCTGGCCGCCGAGCTCGCGCCCCAGGGAATCTACGTGAACTGCATCGGCGTCGGTGAGCTCGAAGAACAGGGAGCCACTCACGACGGAGTCAAGGTCGTGCGCCAGACCACGTCCATCATCCGCAGCGCCGCGCCGCTGGGCCGTCTCGGCCGCGTCGATGAAGTCGCCGAGGTCGCGGTCTTCCTCGCGTCCGACGCCGCGCGACTCACCAGCGGTCACACCATGCCTGCTTCCGGAGGAATCTACCCATGAGCTCCACCCGACGTTTCGAGAAGATGGTCGTCATCGTCACCGGCGCCTCGCGCGGGATCGGCAAAGCGATCGCGCTGGCCTTCGCGGCCGAGGGCGCGGACATCGTGCTCAACTACGCGAGCAACCACGCCGCGGCCGAGATGGCGAAAGTGGAGATTGAACAACTCGGCGGGCGCTGCGTGCTCGTGGGTGGCTCGGTCGGCGATCCGGCCGTGGCCACCAGTCTGGCCGCGGCGGCCATGCGCGAGTTCGGCCGCATCGACGTGCTCGTCAACAACGCCGGCATCGCCAAGGACGGGCATCTCATGATGCTCTCCGAGGAGACCTGGAAGAACGTCCTCGATGTGAATCTGCACGGGATGTTTTACTGCACGCGGGCCGTGCTCGACGCGATGATCGCGCAGGGCAGCGGCGCCATCGTGAACATGTCCTCCAGCGCCGCATTGCGCGGCCGCGCGGGACAGGTCCCGTATGCCGCGACCAAGGGCGCGGTCATGGGACTCACCAAACAGTTCGCCAAAGAAGTCGGTCCGTTCGGCATCCGCGTCAACGCCATCGCCCCGGGCTTCATCGACACGGAGATGGTGGACGGACTGCTGGGACGTCCCGGCGTCCGCGATGCCTTCATCGCGGCGACACCGGTGCGGCGCATCGGCGCCGTCGAAGACGTCGCAGCGACCACGCTCTTTCTCGCATCGAGCGAGAGCGCCTACATCACGGGCGAAGTGACCGCGATCAACGGCGGCTTGCTGCTGTGACGACATCCGCTGTCATCTGCCGGCATTCGCTGCCGTCCCGCGAGTCTGCGTGTCTGCCGTGAGGGCGACCCCTCATCCGCCTTCGGCACCTTCTCCCCTCTGCGGAGGGGAGAAGGCTCTCGGTGTGTGCTCATCGCGAGTTGGAGTGGTTATCGCGAGAGTGTTCCATCGAGAGCCTTCTCCCCCCGGCTTCTTGGGGGGAGAAGGTGGCCGGAGGCCGGATGAGGGGGGCGATGCAGCCTCCGATGAACTTGCATTCTGACCAACGTACCTGTTCCGAACAAATGAGGAGCACTCCATGAAAAAGAAAAACATCCTGCTCGTTGGCGGCTCGAACGTGCCCGCGGTGTGCCGTGCGGCGTCGCGTCGCGGGCTGAACATCGTCGCGGTCAACTTTCCCGAGTCGTTCGAGCGCGAGGAGCCGGAAGAGCCGTTCCTGCATTTCGAGGGAGTCGACTTCACGCAGCTCATGCCCACTGTGCGCCGACTGCTCGAGTTGCACGCGCAGTATTCATTCGTGGGAGTGGTGGCCGTCTCCGAGTTCGGCTTGCTGCCCGCTGCCATGGTGGCGCGGCAGCTCGGTCTCCCAGGCACGCCGCTCAGCGTCGTGCAGGACGTGCGGGACAAGGCGCGCATGCGCCGCCGGCTCGAAGCGAAGGGGCTCGGCCACGTGCGCTTCCGCTCCTGCGCTTCACTCGGTGAGGCGGAGGAGTTCTTTGCCGGCATCGGCGGACCGATCATCGTCAAGCCGGTGATGGGCACGGGCAGCGATGGCGTCAGTCGCGTCGATTCGGCGAGCCAGCTCGCCGCGGCCTGGCAACTCGCGGGCGGTGCGCGCGCCTTCGGCGGCGTGATCTGCGAGGAGTACATCGACGGACCGGAAGTCAGCGTCGAGGCCTACCTCGTCGATGGGCGCTTCGTGCCGGTGGCCATCACCGACAAGCTGACCGACGAGCACTTCCTGGAGGTCGGACATAGCCAGCCGACCTTGCTCTCTCCCGCGGTGCAGGAGCAGATCTTCGCCGCCACGCACGACGTGCTGCGCGCTCTTGGCATCACCGACGGAGTCACGCACACCGAGATGCGTCTCTCGCTGAAGGGGCCCGTGCTCATCGAGACGCACACGCGCATGGGCGGCGATTTCATCAACGTTCTCACGCAAGAGACCACGGGCGTCGACCTGGGCGACGTCCACGTCGCGCTCGCGCTCGGCGAAGTGCCGGACGTCCGGCCGGGCGAGCTCTCGAGAGGTGCCGCGATCCGTTTCCTCACGGGCGAGGAGGGCCTCGTGACCTCGGTCGCCCTTCCTCCGGCGAATTCGCGTCGCGGGATTCGCGAGATCCGCAGCTACGTCCACGCCGGCGATCACACCACGGGCCGCAGTTCTTCGCTCGATCGCCTCGGCCACGTGATCACGACCGGCGCGGATCGCGCCACGGCCGACCGCATCGCCGAGGAAGTGGCGGCCGAATGCCGCTTTCACATCGAAGCGCCGCCTGTCGCGGCAGCGGCGGCGGCATGACCGGAAAGAACGTACTCGTCGTCGGTGGCTCCAGCATCCCCGCGGTCTGCGGCGCCGTGTCGCGTCGCGGGATGAAGATCATCGGTGTCAGTTTCCCCGAGTCGGTCGAGCGGGCCGTCTGCGATCCGACCGTCATTCGCTTCGAGCCCGTCAACTTCGCGCACGTCGCGCCGACGGTGCGCCGTCTCCATGAGCTGCACGACGAGCTCGGATTCGAAGGCATCGTGGCCATCTCCGAGTACGGCCTGCTGGCCGCGGCCATGGTGGCGCGCAAGCTCGGGATGCCGGGCACGCCGCTGAGCGTCGTGCAGAACACGCGCGATAAGACCCGCATGCGCCGGGCCCTCGAGGCGAAGGGCCTCGGTCAGGTTCGATTCCGCGCCTGCGCCACTCTCGCCGAGGCCCACGAGTTCTTTGCCGGCCTCGACGGCTCGATGATCGTCAAACCCGTGATGGGCACCGGCAGCGACGGCGTGAGCCGCGTCGACACCGCGGGACAGCTCGCGCAGTCGTGGCGTCTGGCCGGCGGCGCGCGCGCCTTCGGCGGCGTGCTCTGCGAGGAGTTCATCGACGGTCCGGAAGTGAGCATCGAGGCTTACCTCGTGGACGGGCAGTTCGTGCCGGTGGCCATCACCGACAAGATGACCGACGCGAACTTTCTGGAGATCGGCCACAGCCAACCAACGCTGCTGTCAGCCTCGATGCAGGAGCGCATCTTCAGCGCCACCGGCGAGATCCTGCTCGCGCTCGGCATCACCAGTGGCGTCACGCACACCGAGATGCGCCTTTCGTCCAAGGGTCCCGTGCTGATCGAAACGCACACGCGGATGGGCGGCGATCACATCAATGTCCTGACCGAAGAGACCACGGGCGTCGACTTCGGAGAGATCCATGTCGCGCTCGCACTCGGCGAGAAGCCGACGGCACCGGCGGCACGGCCGCCAGCGCTGGTTGGCATAGCCTTGGGCACGTACGGCAGCTCCGAGGCCAATGTGCTTTCGACTGAGCAGACACCCAAAGCAGGTGCCGCGGTCCCGGCGGTACGGCCGCCAGCGCTGGTTGGCATCGCCTTGGGCACGTACGGCAGCTCCGAGGCCAGTGAGCTTTCAACCGCACAGACTCCTCGGGGCGGTGCGGCAATCCGATTCGTCACCGGACGCGAGGGCGTGGTGACCTCGGTGGAGATGCCCGAGGTGAACGTGGCCGCGGGCCTGCACGAATCGCGCTGCTATGTGAAGGTGGGCAACCACGCGACGGGCCGGAGCGCGTCGCTCGATCGCTTCGGTCACGTGCTGGCCGTGGCAGCGACTCGCGCCGAGGCCGACCGCATCGCGGACGCCGCGATCGCCAGCGTACAGATCGTCGTCGAGTCGCCGGCGCTCGTGACGGAGGCGGTCGCGTGATGAAAAAGCGCCTCCTGTTCATCGGCGGGAACGACAGCCGCGAATTGCTCGAGGCCGCGGAGCGTCGCGGCATCGAGCTCGTGTTCATGCTGCTCCCCAGCGTCCTGGCCAAGACCGCGGTCACCGGTCCTGTGATCGCCGTCGAGCCGCTCAATCTCGATCAGCCGCTCTTGGCCATGGTCGCCTCCATCATCGAAGTCGTGAAGCGTCACGACATCGCCGGCATCGTGCCGGTGATGGAGTTCGCTCTCATGCCGGGCACGGTGGCCGCGGCGAAGCTCGGCTTTCCCGCGCACTCCCTCAAGGCCGTGCGCACCACGCGCGACAAGACCATCATGCGCCGCACACTCGACGCCGCGGGACTCCGGCAGATCGCACACGCCGCCTGCCGCACGATCGAAGAGGCTCGCGACTTTCTCGCGCGCACGGGCGCGCCGATCATCGTCAAGCCGGTCTCCGGCTCGGGCAGTGACGGCGTCACGCGCGTCGATCACTCATCGCAGCTCGAGGAGGCCTGGGCGATTGCCACGGGTTCGGTGGCCTTCACGGGCGTGATCTGCGAGCAGTACGTCGAAGGTCCGGAAGTGAGTGTCGAGGGCTACTGCACGGGCGGAGTGTTCGTGCCCGTGGCCATCACCGACAAGACCACGAACGAGCACTTCCTCGAGATCGGGCATGACCAGCCTTCGCGCTTGCCGGCCGAGGCGCAACAGCGGATCTTCGACTACACCGCGCGCGTCCTGGCGGCGCTCAGCGTCACCGACGGCTGGACGCACACCGAGGTGCGGTTGGGATCCCTGGATCCGCGGCAGATGAATCCCGTGATCATCGAGACGCACACGCGCCGCGGCGGCGCGTCGATCGACCTCATCACCCGCATCAGCACGGGCGTCTCGACCAACGATGTCACCTTCGACTTCGCCCTCGGCCTCGTGCCGTCCGCGCGTCCGCGCGATACCGGTCAGGCCGCGGCGGTGCGCTTCCTCAACGGCCCGGCGGGCGTCATCGACTCCATCGACGTGCCTGAGTTGCCGGAACAGGGCATCGCCGGCGTGCAGATCGATCTGAATCCCGGCGACTCCGTCAGCGCGCGCAGCACCGCCACCAGCCGCATCGGCCGCCTCGTCGGCACTGGACGTAATGCCGCCGAGGCCGTCGCCAACGCGGAGGCCTACCGCGCGTCCATTCGCATTCGTTACGCAGAGGCGCCTGGCGCGCCGGAGGAGCCGCGATGGATCACGCCAGCCGCCTGAGACTCGGCTATACCGAGATGCTGCTCAAGACCTACAGCCGCAGGATGGCGGAGCCGGAGGTCGTGTTGTCCGCGTTCGAGGCGAAGCTCGCGCAACCTCGCGACGCGCAGCTCGCGACGATGCGGCTCATCCTGCAGCGCAACGCACAGACCGCCTTCGGACGCGAGCACGGCTTCGCGTCCATCACGGATGTCGACGGCTTTCGCGCCGCCGTTCCCGTCGTTTCCTACGACCAGCTCGCTCCCTGGATCGAGCGCGCCGTGGCCGGGGAGTCCGACGTCCTCACGCGCGGCCCGGTCAGCTACTTCTCGACCACCAGCGGCACCACGGCCAAGCCGAAGTTCATCCCCGGAACGCAGCAGACCATTCAGGCCGGCTGCGAGGCCATTCTCGCGCGCAACGCCTATCTTCTGCGCCAGCACCCCGCGGCCTTCGCCGGCACGCCGCTCTTCATCGTCGGCAACGCCAACGAAGGCAAGACCGCCAAAGGCGTCGGCTACGGCGCCATGACCGGCTTCGGCTATCACGTCGGACACATGGGCTTTCAGGGCGCGCGACTGCCGTACGAGATCTTCACCATCGCCGACGCGAAGGCGCGCTACTACACCATCCTCCGCCTCGCGCTGGCGCGGCCCGACCTCTCCGCGATCCTCGCCTACAACCCGAGCACGCTGGTGCTGCTGTTCCAGAACGCCCGCGTTCAGTGGGATCGTCTCGTCGGCGACATTCGGGAGGGAACGCTCTCGTGCGACGTCGACGTTGACGCGCGCGAGGCGATCGCGCCGTTTCTCGTGCCCGATCCCGAACGTGCCGACGCGCTGCTCGCGCTCCGCGACGCGGGTCCGCGCGAGTGGTGGCCGAAGCTGGCCATCATCGTCTGCTGGAAGGGCGGCGTGCTCGGCTTCTACCTGCGCGAGCTCGAGCGCTGGACCGGCGACCTCCCCATCCGCGACCTCGGCGTCCTGGCCTCCGAAGCCGTCATGACCATCGCCGTCGACGACACCACCGCCGGCGGCGTGCTCCTCCCCGACACCGGCTTCTTCGAGTTCATCCCCGAGAACAACCCGCAATCCCCAAGCAATCAGCAATCTGTACTCTGCGCGTGGGAGCTCGAGACGGGCCGTTCCTACCGCGTGATCGTCACGACTCACGGTGGCCTCTATCGCTACGACCTCGGCGACATCGTGCGCGTCGAGAGGATGCACTTCGCCATGCCCGTGCTCTCGTTCCTCCACCGCGCCGGCCGCGTTCACTCATTCACCGGCGAGAAGCTCACCGAACTGCAGGTCACGCTCGCCGTACGCGCCGCGGCCGATCTGCAGAGCGTCCGGCTGACCAGCTTCACCGCCGTACCGGTCTGGAACCTCCCGCCTCGCTACGACGTGTTCATCGAGAGCGAGACCGCGCTCGATGCGCGGCTCATCGACCAGCAACTCTGCGCCGCGAACATCGAGTACGCCTCCAAGCGCGGCTCCGGACGTCTGGCCCAGGCGCAGGTCGTGCGCGTGGCACGCGGAACCTTCGAGCGGTTGCGCCGCCAGGCTTCCGCTCACGACGCGCAATACAAAGAAATCCATCTGGCCACCGATCCGGCCTTTGCCCACAACTTCTCCACCGAGGTGTTCGCATGAGCTCAGTCGTCATGTTGCAACCGAAGTCCCTCCAGCCGGGCGGAATCCTGGCCATCACCGCGGAGTGCAGGCGGCGGCGCGCGCTCGGCGAAGAGATCGTCGACCTCAGCCTGGGCGAGCCCGACTTCAACACTCCCTCGCACATCTCCGAGGCGGCCATCCTGGCCATCGAAGAAGGGGGCACCCGCTACACCGCCCCGGCCGGCCTGCCCCAACTGCGGCAGATGATCGTGCGCTCCTTCGGGGCGGAAGGTCTGCGCTTCGCCCCGCGCGAAGTGATGGTCACCTGCGGCGCGACCGGCGCGATCTGGTGCGCGATGCAGGCGCTGCTCCATGACGGCGACGAAGTCCTCCTGCCCGCGCCGTACTACCCGCAGTACCTCAACCCCATCGCGCTTGCCGGCGCGAAGACCGTCGTCGTCGCCACGGATGCACAACGCGGCTTCAAGGTCGAACCGGGCGCACTGCGTGCGGCGATCACCTCGCGCACGCGAATGCTCATCCTCAACACACCGTCGAATCCCGCCGGCGTCGTCTATACGGGTGACGAGCTCACGCTCATTGCGGACGTCGCGCGCGAGCACGACCTGATCATCCTCTCCGACGAGGTCTACTGCGCGTTCACGTTCGGAGTCCCGTTCGTCAGCATCGCCTCCCTCGCGCCGGAGCGGACGCTCGTCGTGCGCAGCGTCTCGAAGACCTACGCCATGACCGGCTGGCGCGTCGGCTACGCCGCGGCTCCAACCCCGTGGATCGCGGAGATGACCGCCGTGCAGGAGTCCTGCATCGTCACTCCGGTCACGGTCTCGCAGTGGGCGGCCGTCGAAGCATTGCGTGCCTCGCAGGAGTGCGTGACCACCATGCGCGACGAATTCGCGCGAAGACGCGCGCTGGCCCGCACGAAGCTCGCCGCCATTCCCGGCGTCCTGCTCGCGCCCAGCGAGGGCGGCATGTTCGTCTTCCCCGACTTCAGCGCGCGCGCTGGCGACGTCGATGCGTTCTGCGCGATGTTGCTGGGCGAGCACGGCGTGGCCGTCGTGCCGGGCTCCGAGTTCGGCGCTCCGGGCTGCCTGCGCATTTCTCTCGGCACTCCCATGGCCGAGCTCTCCGCGGGACTCGATCGCCTCGCCGCCGCGCTGCCGCACGAGGCCGCGTGGAACTAGACCTCGGCGGTAAGGTGGCCATCGTCACCGGAGGAAGTCGAGGCATCGGACGAGCCATCGCCGCCTCGCTGGCAGGGGAGGGCGCTCGCGTGGCCCTCTGCGCCCGCGACGCGAAGGCGCTCGCAGCCGCCGTCGACGCGTTGCGCGCGACCGGTGCCGATGTCCTCGGCGAAGTGGCCGACGTCAGCCACGCCGCCGATCTCGAGCGCCTGGTGGACGCCACACTCGAGCGTTGGGGACGCGTGGACATCCTCGTCAACAACGCCGGCGGTCCGCCGCCGGGACGCTTCGACGACCTCGGCGACGACGACTGGCGCCAGGCCATCGACCTCTCCCTGATGAGCACCGTCCGGGCGATGCGCGCCGCGCTGCCCTATCTCAAAGCGAGCGGCAGCGGCCGCATCGTCAACATCTTGTCCACCTCCGTCAAAGAGTCCGTCGACGGCATGCTGCTCAGCAACAGCCTCCGCACCGCCGCGGCCGGGCTGGCCAAGACCATGAGCCACGACCTCGGGCCCTTCGGCATCACCGTCAACAACGTCTGTCCCTCCCACGTGATGACCGCCCGCCTGCGCGAGATCGCTGCCTTTCGCGCGAAGGAAGGCACGCTCGACGTCCGCGCGGCCACGGCCTCCATCGCACTGCGGCGCATGGGCTCCGCTGCGGAAGTGGCAGACCTCGTGACCTTCCTCGTGTCGGCGCGGGCCGCGTACATCACCGGCACCAGCATTGCCATCGACGGCGGCTCCACCACCAGCCTCATGTAAGGACACTCATGCTCGAGACCATTCGCGAATGCACCACCCCTGACGGCTATCGTCTGCAGTACCGCTCGTGGCAGAACGGTCCGAGCGAGACGCTGGTCGTCACGCTGCACGGCATCCTCACGCACAGCGGCTGGTTCGGAGAGATCGGCGACGACCTGCTCGCGCACGGCATCCACACCCTCGGCCACGACCGGCGCGGCTCCGGTCTGAATCAGGAAGGCCGCGGCGACGTGGCCGGCCCGGAGCAGCTCGTTCGCGACCTGGCGACGCTCATCGCCACGCAACGCGAGCGCTACAGCCGCATCGTGCTCTTGGGTTGGTGCCTGGGCTCGTGCGTGGCACTGCACCACCTTCTGCAGGATCCGGACGGTGGCGAAGGCCTGATCCTCATGTCGCCCGACATCTTCGAGTGTCATCTCGACGAGAAGGTGCGCGCGGTCTTTTCCGATCCGAAGTGGGACGACCGCGTCGTGCCGCGCCTGCGCGTGCCGATCGCGCTGGAGGTCTACACGCGCTCTCAGTATCTCGACTCCTTCATCCGCCGCGATGAGCTGAAGCTCAAGGAATTCACGCCGCGTCTCCTGCGGGCCAGCATGCGACTCAAGGAGAACCTGGAGACTCACTTCGCCGCCTTCACCAAACCGAGCCTGCTCCTCCTCGCGGGCCGCGACCAGATCATCGACAACGAAAAGACCCGCGACCTCTACACGCACATTGGATCGAGCGAGCCGAAGGTCGTGGAGCTCGACTCCGATCACGGTCTCATGTTCGACGCGCGCCAGGAGCTCGTCTCGACGATCGTGCGCTTCACGCATTCCGTGGCTTCGCGCGCAGAGCCCGTGAAGGCCTGCGCATGAGCGCGCGCGCGTCCATCCGCTCGCTCGAAGTGCTCTCGCTCGACATCCCGTTCCGGCGCACGTTCGCGCACGCGGGCAACGCGCATGCGTCCGCGCGGCCGCAGCTCGTGCGACTCACGCTGTCCGATGGCACGGTGGGTTGGGGCGAGGCGCAGCCACGCGAGTACGTCACGGGCGAGTCGATCGCCTCTGTCCATCAGACGGTTCAGACGCTGGACGCCGAATGGCGTGGCCGCGAGCTCGAAGGACTGGAGTCCGCGGCGATGCTCGCGCGATCCGCGCCGATGCGTCTCACCGCCCCCGCGGCGTTCGCGGGTGTGGAGCTCGCGCTGCTCGACGCGGCCGGCAGGCTCGACGGCAGGAATGTGACGGAGATCCTGGGTTCCATCAAGACTGACACCTTGGTCTACGATGGTGCGGTGCTCGGGTTCCTCCCGGCCGCGGCGTTCGCCATGGCCCTTGCTTACATCCGCCGTCTCGGCAAGACCAGTGTGAAGCTGAAGGTGGGGCGCCCGGACGACCGCGAGCGCGTGGAGACCGCGCGCCGCATCCTCGGCGGCAACATGCGCATCGTGCTCGACGCGAACGCCGCGTGGACTGCCGATGAAGCGATCGCCAACATCCGCGCACTCGATGACCTCGGCATCGATCTCGTCGAGCAACCCGTGGCGCGCGACGACTTCGAAGGCATGGCCGCGGTTCGGGCCGCGGTCCGGCCGCGCATCATGGCCGACGAGTCGCTCTGCACGATCGACGACGCGCGCGAGTTGCTCGCGCTTCGCGCCGCCGATGTGTGGAACGTGCGCATCGGCAAGTGTGGAGGTCTCTTGGCGGCGGTCGAGTTGCTGGACCTGGCGCGAGCGAGCTCCATCGAATGCCACCTCGGCGTCATGGTCGGCGAGACCGGTATCGCGGGCACCGCCGGACGCCTCCTGGCCGTTTGCCGTCCCGACCTTCGTCACCTCGAATTCGACGAGAGCGGCAACGCCGTCGGCGACATTCTGCGCGAGCCTCTCGCGCCCATCCGCGGGTTGCGCGCGCCACCGCCACCCCTCCATCCCGGCCTCGGTTTCGAGGTCGACGCCGCCGCCGTCGATCGGCTGCGCGACGGGAAAGCCGCCGCATGATGCGCACCCTCGCACTGCTGTTCACCTCCTTCCTCGCCGTTGCCCCGCTGCTCGCGCAGGACCCTGTCGTCGAGCCCGCGGCACCGGAGCAAGAAGAGCAACAGGAACAAGTCGCCGAGCCGGAAGAGATCCCCACGACGGACGCGGATGCCGCGGTCGACGACGAAGTCGCGCAGCCGATGTTTCAGAACCACGCAACGGTTGTTGCCGAGGCGCAGACCGGCACTCGTGCGGACTCGTTCTTCAACCCCGGCGGCTCGCTGTACTCACCGTCGCTGCACTCGCAGCTCTTCCGCATCAATGACGACCTGACCGCGACGCTGCCAAAGGACCTCTCTCTGCGCGCGAAGTTCTCGCTGGAGTGGTCGCACTCCGGCGACGATCGCGTCACTCGCGGTCAAGTGCGAGAGCTCTTCCTGGCCCGCTCGTTCGGCGACTTCAACGTCTACGCGGGACGGCGCATCCTGAAGTGGACCAACGGCTACGCGTTCAGCCCGGCCGGCCTGCTGGATCCGCCCCGCAGCCCGTCGGATCCGCAGGACCGTCTCGGCCGCCTCGGCGGACGCGATCTCGTCCAGGCCGACTGGATCCGCGGCGACCACACGGCCACGCTCGTCTACAGCTTTCCCTTCGACACTCGCGCCGGCGGAGGGGAGCGTGTGCTGGCCGCGCGCTACAACGTTCTGGTGCGCGGCATCGACCTGTCGCTGCTCGCGGCGCTTCCGTCGCAATCACCGGCGCGCGTCGCGTTCACGTTCAACACCGTGATCGGCCAGGCACTCGAGATTCACGGCGAGGCCTCGGCGCAACGCGGAAGCGACAGCGTACACCCAAGCTCCGCGTTCACCGATGAGCTGCGCCTCTACGGCCTGGACTACTTCACGGACCGCGATGACGACGACGTCCGCATCCGCACGCTGGCCGGCGCGAGCTTCACGTTCCGCGACGGCACGAACGTCATCGCCGAGTACTACCACACGGACGAGGGCCTGACGGCCGCCGAGTGGAGCAACTTCAACAGCCAGGCCCGATACGCCGACTCGCTTCGCGGCGATCCGCGCTTTGTGCCGATCCAGGACGGGATGACGCTGCCGGAGCTGAATCTGGTGCAGGGACTCAGCTACCTGCGAGGCCAGGAGATCCAACGCGACTACGCATTCCTCCGCCTCTCGCGCTCATTTCTCGAAGGCAAGATCTCGACGACCGCTCTGACTCTCGTGAACATCCACGACCGCAGCTCCCTCGTGGCCCCGGAGCTGTCTTACACCCTGCGCCGCCAGACCACCTTCTACGCTCGCGGTGTCTTCTTCTTCGGCAACGACCACTCGCAATACGGCAACGTCCCCGACAGCCGCACCCTCACCGCCGGAATCCGCCGCCACTTCTAGTCGGTACTTCATCTGGAACTCGTGCCAGACGATTACAGAGTGGCAGTTCGCGGCGGACGCTGTTGCGCGACGAAGGCTTCGGCGGAGTGGGTGTGGAAGAGCTCCAGCTTTTCCACGTCGTCGTCCATGACCGGGGTGAGGGCGGTGTCCATGTACTCGAAGCGTTTCGGGTCGCGCTTGATGCGGTTGTAGATCAGGCGCAGGCCGGCGTAGGTCTTGGCCCAGCGGCCCAGCTTGGCGATCGACTCGAAGAAGTAGCTCGGGTAGAACTTCCACGCCGGGATGATGGGGAAGCCGGGGCGGCGGTCGCGGCGGTATTTGTAGCGGAACAGGCCTGCTTCGAGGGGATGCACTCCCTCGATGTGGATCGAGCCGCCGAACCAGGTCATGAGAAGGATGGCGTTGCTGGCGCTGGCGCGTTTGGCGATCAGGCGGCGCAGCACGGCTTCGACGTGCTCTTTCGTGTAGTACGTGTCCCAGGCCATCCGGTAAGCAGCTTCCCATTCGTCTTTGGACATGCGGGAGTGCGCGGTGGTGACGTGGTTGAGGTCGTACTTGTTGAGGTCCGCGTCGACGGCCACGCCCTGCTTCATCAGCACCTGATGATCCTCGGAGCCGGGCAGGGGAGTGAGGAAGAAGAACTCCAAAAGGTCGACCGGCAGCTCGCGTTTGATGATCTCGATGTCGTGGCGGATCGACTCGAGGGTGTCGTTGGGAAAGCCGAGGATGTAGCCGGCGTAGGTGATGACCCGGGCCTGCTTCCAGGCCAGGAGCATCTTGCGGTACTCGGTGATTTTGTTCTGCCGCTTCTTGGCGCCGACCAGGCTGTCGGGGTTGATGTTCTCGAGGCCGATGAAGACGCGGCGCACTCCGGCGCGGGCGCACTTCTCGATGAAGTTGGGGATCTTGTGGCAGAGCGTGTCCACCTGGATGATGAAGTGGATCTTGATGCCGTCCCGTTCCTTGAGCTGGATGAGCCGGTCGACGATCGCTTCCCACTCGGTGTTGCGCGCGAAGTTGTCGTCGGTGATGAAGAAGCTGTGCAGTCCCTGGGCGACGTTCTCGCGGACGATCTTCTCGATGTCGTCGGGCGAGCGCCTGCGGGACTTGCGTCCCTGCACGTTGATGATCGTGCAGAACGAGCACTGGAATGGACAGCCCCGCCCGGCGTCGAAGCTGGTCACGCCGCCGGCGGTGCGCCACGCGCGCAGCGCGGTGATGAGGGGGATGGGCGTGCCCTCGATGTGGGGCAGGTCGTTCATGTAGTTGTAGAGCGGCTTGAGAGCGCCGGCCGCCGCGTCGCGCAGCACTTCGTCGAGCCGTCCCTCGGCTTCACCCGCGAAGATGGAGACGCCGAGAGCGCGTGCCTTGTCGAGGTCGGGATCGACTCCGCCGAGCATGCTCAGCGTGCCCGAGGAGTGGAAGCCGCCCAGCGCCACCTGAATGCCGCGATCGCGCAGCGGCTTGGCGAGATCGAGGGCGCGGGGGAACTGATTGGACTGGACACCGACGAGCATGACCATGCCCGCGCCGGCCTGCTCGATCATCGTGGCCAGCTTCTCCGGGCGCACGCGGGTGTTGGTTTCATCGATGGGGTGGATGTCGATCTCGACGTCGTCGCCGAGGACGTGACGCTGCGCGCAGTCGAGCGCGAGGCCGTAGAGGGCTGCCAGCGAATTGGAGGGAATCGCGGAACGGAACCACTGAATGACGTAGCCGTCGTCGTCGTAATGCGACGGTTTCACGAGGACGAGACAGAAGCGTGGCGACATTGGGATTGCTTGATCATAGCAGGCGACGCGCCTTTCGGCCCGGCTGCCTCGATCGGCGCACCGCGCCGCGGGAAATATGGATTGCTGTCCGTCTCATTGGATGAGGAGGTCCTTCATGCCACGGGATGTGAAGCTCGTCATCGGTTCAGGTGCGGGAGGCGGCCTGGTGTCGTGGGCCTTCACGCTCATCAGTGGGGCGACGTTCGGCCTGGGCGCCTGGCCGGCTCTGCCGCTCTGCATCATCCTCGGCGCGGCGGCGGCTCTGGTGGCCGTCTACGTGGTCACGCCGGCGGATGTGACGAAGACGGCGAAGTTGATCGCGTTCTCGCTGCTGTGCGGCTTTCTCTGGAAGCCGGTCCTCGACGCAGGACGGGTGGTGATCACGCAACGCGTGGAGGCCGATCGGACGGCGGATGCGGTGAAGCTGCAAGTCAGCGAGCTCAAGAACGCCACGTCCCCGGAAAGCGTGGGCGAGAAGGCGCACGATGCCGCGGACGGCGCAGCCGAGTTGCTCCGCACGGGCGCGCGCCTCGACAACCCGAGTGTGGAGCGTCAGGCCACGATCCAGGCCACCGAGGCCGTGAACGCAATCGCGGAGACCTCCACCGCGAATCCCGACGCCGCCAAGCTCGCCCTCGGCGAGATCCGCAAGGCCGCGCAGGAGTCGGACAACGCTCCCCTCGCCGACCTTGCCACCCGACGAATCCTGATCATCGAGAGAGCAGCAACGCCGATGGCCATCCCACCGGAGCAGCGGTAGTTTTGCGGGGATGGTGATGCCGGTTGGAATCCTTCCAGGAAGCACACTGATCGGAGGTTGCATCGCCCCCCTCATCCGGCCGATGGCCACCTTCTCCCCCCAAGAAGCCGGGGGAGAAGGCTCTCGATGGAACACTCTCGCGATGAACCAGTTCAACTAATGATGAACTCAGCTCGCGATGAGCACACAGCGAGAGCCTTCTCCCCTCCGCAGAGGGGAGAAGGTGCCGAAGGCGGATGAGGGGTCGCCCTCGTGGCAGGTACGCACACCTCTGTTCCTGCTTTCAAGTGCGCCGCGTGCCGCGTAGGCCAGCTCGGGATGACAACACACTCATGGTGACACTAGAAAAATTGTGCTTTGGCTCGCGAGTCATCGTGCGAACTCCTTCGCGATGAGCTCGTAGGATCGGCGCCGGTCCTCGTGGGAGTGGGTGATGGTCAAGATCATCATTTCGTCCGCGCCGTACTCCTCGGCGGCCTGCTCAATGCGCTTGCGCACGGTGGAGGGTGAACCGACGATGACGTATCCGAGCTCCTCGGTCCACCGCGCGAGGTCGACACTGTTGCGCAATGCGGCCGCGGCGGTGGAGCCTTCGGAGATGGGAGCCTGATCGAGGACGCTGAGTTGGAGCATGGGTTCGGGTTGCGAGTTGCGGGTTGCGAGTGGGTTGCGGGTTGCGTGGGGGTTTCGAGACCCGCCACGCAACTCGTACCGTTACGCGAACGCGTGCGCCGTCAACCTGCACCGCAAGGTGCGAGCCATCGGTCACCAGCGATGGTTGCCGCTCACTTCTCCGGGGCTACGTATGGGTCGTGGAGCTTGACCGGGGTGCTCTTTGTGCGGAACCGGATGTTGAGGACTTCCACGAAGACCGAGAAGCCCATGGCGAAGTAAACGTAGCCTTTGGGGATGTGGACGTCGAAGCCTTCGGCGATGAGGGACATTCCGATGAGGAGGAGGAAGCTCAGGGCGAGCATCTTCACGGTGGGATGGCGATTGACGAAGTCGCTGATCGAACGTGCGGCCACGAGCATGACGCCCACGGAGATGACCACGGCGGTGATCATCACGGCCACGTCGTCGGCCATGCCCACGGCGGTGATCACCGAGTCCAGGGAGAAGACGGCGTCGAGGAGCATGATCTGCAGGATGACCGAGGTCATCGACGGCGCGACGCGCTTGGTGGCGGTGCCTTCCTCGCCCTCGAGCTTGTCGTGGATCTCGTGCGTGGCTTTGAAGAGCAGGAACAGTCCGCCCACGAGCAGGATCAGGTCGCGGCCGGAGATGGCCTGGTTCATGACGGTGAAGAGGGGCGCGGTGAGCTTGACGATCCAGGCGATGGAGAGCAGGAGCAGCACGCGCATGATCATGGCCATGGCCAGACCGAGGTTGCGCGCCTTCTTCTGCTGTTCACCGGGCAGCTTGCCCGCGAGGATGGAGATGAAGATGATGTTGTCGATGCCGAGAACGATCTCGAGAATTGTCAGCGTGAGCAGAGCGATCCACGCCTGCGGATCGTTAATCCATTCCATGAAACCCCCTCCGTTGAATGCGGGCGCATTCTAGCCCGGTTGGGCTGTTGCGTTGCCGGTTGCCGGTTGCTGGTTGCGAGTTTCGAGTTTCGAGTTTTCACCCGCAACCGGCACACCGGCACACCGCAAGAATATCGTGGTAACGACAATCGTTCACCTTGAGCGATGGCGGGAAAACTACAGGCGGAGATCCGGCAGAAGAGGCCGTTTGAGAGTCTCGAAGAGGAGACCTACCTCAACCTCGTGCGTACGGCGGATACGCTGCGTCGGGAGATCGAGCTGGCGTTGCAGCCGTATGGGCTCACGGGTACGCAGTACAACGTGCTTCGCATCCTGCGCGGAGCGGGCCAGGAGGGGGCGACCTGTTCGGCGATCAGCGAGCGGCTGCTGGCCTTCGATCCTGACGTGACGCGCCTGCTCGACCGTTTGGAGAAGATCGAGCTCGTGACGAGGGCGCGCAGTGTGACGGACCGGCGCGTGGTGATGACCCACATCACGGAGCCCGGGCTGGAACTGCTGAAGAAACTGGACGGGCCGCTGAAGGCGCTGCTCACGCTGCAATTCCAACGCGTGGGACGCGAGCGACTGCCGCTGTTGATCGAGAACCTCGAGGAGCTTCGAACGCGATGAGCACCCGCATGCCGGCCATCTTCTTCGGCCACGGCAACCCGATGAATGCGCTGACGAGCAATCCGTGGACGGAGGCCTGGGCGTCCATCGGGCGAGCGCTTCCGAAGCCGAAGGCGATCCTCTGCATCTCCGCGCATTGGTATCTGCCGGCGACGCAGGTCACGGCCATGGCGAGGCCGCGCACGATTCACGACTTCGGCGGATTCCCGCGGCCGCTTTTTCACGTTCAATATCCGGCGCCCGGCGACTCCGCGCTGGCGAACCGCGTCAAGGAGATCCTGGCTTCCGTCGAGGTCGGCCTTGACGCGGAATGGGGTCTCGATCACGGCACGTGGTCGGTGCTCGTGCATGTCTTCCCTGACGCGTCGGTCCCGGTGGTGCAGCTCAGCATCGACGAAGGGCAGCCGGCCGCGTTCCACTATGAGCTCGGACGGAGACTGGCGCCGCTGCGTGATGAGGGTGTGCTGGTGATGGGCAGCGGCAATCTCGTCCACAACCTGCACACGTACGCATGGGGAAAGCACGTACCCGAGCCCTTCGATTGGGCGGTGCGGTTCGAGAACAGTGCGCGACAGTGGATGTCCGACGGCGAGCATCAGCCGCTCATCGACTACGAGCTGTTGGGCCGCGACGCGGCGCTCTCCGCGCCGACTCCGGATCACTACCTGCCGCTGCTCTACATTCTCGGCACGCAACTGCCGGGCGACGCGGTCACCTTTCCGGTCGAAGGTGTGGATGGAGGCTCGATCTCGATGTTGTCCGTGCAGATCGGCTGACCGATGATCTGGATCGGCGCCACGCTTTTCGTCCTGATCGGCATCGGCCTCATCCTGGCCCGCGAGCCGCTCGCCCAAGGCCTCGCCCTCACCCTCGGCGGCCGCCTCGGCGCCGGCTGCATCGTGGCCATCGCCATCGCTTTCTTCGTCGTGGCGGTCGTCGTGGTCGTCTTTCGCGACTGGCTCGTGTGAGGGGCGAGTTGCGCCCAACAAAGCAACGCTGCGAGCCCTGTGGAGCGGTGGGCTTTAGCCCTCCGGGCGCTCGCGATGGGTGCGCCGAAGTCGCATGAGGCTCTTGGGACTGTCGCGCCTTGGGACTGTCGCGCCGATAGCCGCGTGCTTCGTCGAAGCCGAGACGGCAGAGGGGACGCGCTTCGCGAGAGCCCGGAGGGCTAAAGCCCACCGCTCCACAGCAACCGCACCTCTGCCCACGACACGGGTTGTGTGCTCCGCAGAGAAGCTCACCGGCCTTTGTGGCGACGGGACAGGACGAAGATAGGGACGAAGGCGAGGAACATGCCGGTGACGACGAGGGGCATGCCGTAGCTGGAAGGGATGTGCTTCGAGGCCAGGAGGGCGATGGCGGCGATCTCGAGGGCGATGCCGATGATGCCGATCGCTACGGCGATGCGTTTGCCGCGGTCCCAATCACTGAGCATTTGCGGGCACCTCCGCGGAGCGGCCGGCGCGGTAGAGCAGGGCGCAGACGACCAGCACGATGGCGATGCCGGCGATGAGGCCGGGAGTGCCGGTCAGCCATTCCGAGTCGCGCCGCTGAAAGCCGAAGAAGACGAAGGCGGCGATGGCCACGCCCGCCAGTCCTTCGCCGGCGATCATGCCGGAGGCGCCGAGGAGGCCTGGGTCGCTTTCGATGGACTTGTCTCCGCGCCGCGCCTCGACGATGCGGCGCACGATGCCGCCGACGAAGATCGGAGTGAGCGCGCCGACGGGCAGGTAGATGCCGACGGCGAACGCGAGTCCGGGCAGTCCGGCGATGAGGGCGCAGATCGCCAGCGCCGCGCCGATGCCGACCAGTCCCCAGGGCAGCGAGCCGGAGAGCACACCTTCGATCACGGTTTTCATCAGCGTGGCTTGAGGTGCGGGGAGATCCGGAGAGCCGAAGGTATAGACGTTGCCGAGGAAGAGCACCACTCCGGCGATGGCCCAACAAGCGACCGCCGCGCCGATGAACTGGCCGAACTGCTGCTTCGCGGGTGTTGCGCCGAGGAGGAAGCCGGTCTTGAGATCCTGCGAGATGTCGCCGGCCTTCGAGGCTGCGACGCAGACGACGGTGCCGACGGTGAGGATGGCCGCGCGGGCGGAGGGATCAGACCAGCCCAGGGCCACGAACACCACCGACACTCCCAGGAGCGTCACCAGCGTCATTGCGGACGTCGGATTCGACGAGACGCCGATGAGGCCGACGATGCGGGACGACACGACGACAAAGGCCACGCCGAAGATGGCCACGCCCAGCGCGGCCACGATGCGGGGCCCGAGACTCATGTTGCCGGCCAGCAGGCCCGGCACGGCCACGAGGGTGAGGATGACGATGAGGGGAACGACGACGACGATCCACGGCGGGACGTCGCGATCGGTGCGTGGCGTTTCCGCTCCACCGACTTCGATGCCGCTGCCGCGCAGTCCGCGCAAGACGGCCATGAAGGAGGTGGCCATGGTCGGCAGTGCCTTGACCACGGCCGCGATGCCTGCGGCGGCCACGGCGCCGGCACCGATGAACCGCACGTACTTGGACCAGATCTGTCCCGCACTCAGATCTGCGATGGGAATCTTCGCCTCGGGGAAGAGTGGAACCGGCAACGCGGCGCCGACCAATGCGATGAGCGGCGTGAGCACGATCGCGGAGATGAGGCTGCCGGAGACCATGATCGCGGATTGGCGATAGCCGAGGATGTAGCCGACGGCCAGCAGGGCCGGGGCAATCTCCAGTCCGACCTCCGCTTTGGGGAGCACGGGAAGGTGCGCGGTGAGCTCGGAAGGAAGGAGCATCAGCGCGCCGAGGCCGAGCTTCACCACGGCGCCGACGACGAGGCCGATCATGATCCAGCGGCCGCCACTGCCGGACTTCTCGGTGGTGGCGCGGAGCACTTCCGCGCAGGCCGTGCCCTCGGGGTAGGGCAGCTCCGCGGCGGAACGGACGATCAACAGACGGCGCAGGGGAACCATGGCGGCGATGCCGAGGAATCCGCCGAGCAGGGCCAGGAGCGCGACCTGCCAGTACGGCGGGACCATGCCCCAAAGGAACAGCGCGGGGATGGTGAAGATCGTGCCGGCGGCGAGGGACGAGCTCGCGGAGCCGATGGTCTGGGACATGTTCGCTTCGAGGAGGACGCCGCGCTGGTTCTTCCACAGCTTGAACAGCGCCACCGTCAAGACGGCGATGGGGATCGAGGTGGAGACGGTCAGGCCGACGCGGAGGCCCAGATAGGCGTTGGCCGCACCGAACATCACTCCGAAGACGATGCCCGCCACGATGGCGCGCGCGGTGAACTCGATCACGGATTCGGATCGCTGCACGTCGATGCTCATGAGTGCGAACGATACCAGTACCATGCGCGAATGGATCCACTCAGAGGCGGTGCAGAGATTTTCGATCGCGGAGCGCCGGCGTCCCGCCGGCTGGCGGAGCGGCGTCCCGCCGCGGGCGGGGGATTCGCAGCCGAGAACGCGCATGGCCCGCGCACGGTGAATCACTGATGGGGCGCCGGCTGCTTCTGGGCCTCCTCGGCGCGGCCGGCGCAGTCGCGGGAACGGCGGCGCTGCTCAACTGGTATTTCTCCACGCCGGGCTACCGCGGACCACAGTCGGATCACTTCGACGGCAAGCGCTTCCACAACGTCCCGCGCACGGAGCACGCCGGGTTCACGGACATGGTGCGATGGATGACGAATCGCGAGGAAGGTCCGTGGCAGGAGTGGCAGGAGATCGAGCCTTCCAAGCCGCCGCAGCGCGTGGCCGGAAGCGAGTTGCGGGTGACCTGGGTGAATCACTCGACCATGCTGGTCCAGACGGAGAACGTCAACATCTTGACCGACCCGATCTGGTCGCTGCGCTGCAGCCCGGTGCAGTGGGCCGGGCCGAAGCGGCATCACGCGCCGGGGATCCGCTTCGAGGATCTGCCGCCGATCGACGTGGTGCTGATCAGTCACAACCACTACGATCACATGGACGTGGCCACGCTGGACCGGCTGCGCCGCGAGCACCGGCCGCGCATCTTCGCCGGACTGGGCAACGGCACCTTCGTGAAGGGGGCCACGGATCTGGACTGGTGGCAGTCCGCGGAGGTCGCTCCGGGCGTGCGCGTTCACGCCGTGCCCGCGCAGCACTTCTCGTCACGCGGTCTGTCCGACCGGGACGCGAATCTCTGGTGCGGCTTCGTCATCGAGACGCCGCACGGTCCGCTCTACTTCGCGGGCGACACGGGCTGGGGACCGCACTTCCGCGCCATCCGGGAGCGCTTCGGCGCGATGCGAGTCGCGCTCCTGCCGATCGGAGCGTTCCGGCCGGAATGGTTCATGTCCGCCGTCCACGTGTCCCCGCGCGATACCGTTCGCGCCGCGCGCGAGCTCGGCGCCGCCGTCTCGATTCCCATGCACTACTTCACCTTCCACCTCGGCGACGACGGACAGGACGAGCCCGTCCGCGAGCTGCGAAGCGAGCTCGCAAAATCACCGGGAGTGAGGTTCGAGGTGCTCGAGCCCGGGCAGAGTTTTGTTGAGGGCGAGTGAGTTCTGGGACGGATGGGACGAATGGGACGGATGAGACGAATGGGACGGATGGGACGAATGGGACGGATGGGACGGATGGGACGATTGAGATGACGTCGGCCCATAGGTCCCATAGGTCCCATTGGTCCCATTCGTCCCATTGGTCCCATTCGTCCCATTCGTCCCATTCCCATACACTCGCCGCGTGAGTGACGATCCCATTCAGCGCTATTACCAGCAGATGCTGGAGGCAAAAACCAGCGAGTTGCGGGCGATCCGCGGATCGCGGACGTGGCGCTGGTTGAATGTGCTGAGAGAGTGGAAGTACCGCTGGCTGGATCGCCTGATTCTGCGGATCGCTGCGCGCACTCGCGTGCCCGTGGCACGAACCTGGCGCACGACGGCGGGGCCGAGCCGCGATGTCGTCTGTCTGTCGATCATCGACTGGGATTTTCGTTTCCAGCGCCCGCAGCAACTGATGGTGCGATTCGCGGCGGCGGGGCATCGCGTTCTGTACGTGCGCCGCGGCGCGGGGCCGGTCGTGGAAAAGCGGACCGGGGTGGTGGAGCTTTCCGCGCGCGATCTCACGATCGCGGCGGATGCCCTCGTGATCGTGCAGCATCCGTCGTGGTGGCCGCTGGTGAGGAACCTCGCGAACCGGGTGATTGAGCCTCGTCACGAACCGTGATGGAGCTCCCCGTTGTTTTGATTCACGGTCGTTGAGGGAGGCCCTCAGATAGCGTGACAGCATCATCCGCGCCGAAGGCGCGTGAACGGGT
>Ga0307505_10000657_pt1 | contig 35987 bp, 27 predicted proteins | sample 23_S_MG_FD_202183 | JGI IMG/M metagenome (GOLD analysis project Ga0307505, IMG submission 202183) | Soil microbial communities from Populus trichocarpa stands in riparian zone in the Pacific Northwest, United States - 23_S | ecosystem: Environmental > Terrestrial > Soil > Riparian zone > Trees...
TGGCCGGCTCCGCCGCGCGCTCGAAGTCGCGGAGCGTCTTCCCATCGATCAGTCCCGCATCGCGCAGTTTCTCGAGCGTCGCCCGCAACGCGGCCTTGCCCGCTTTCGCCGACTCCGCGATGGCCTGGAGCTGTTCCGGTGTCAGCGCGGTCGAGGGCACATTGCGCTCCGCCGCGAAGTCTTTCTTCCCTGCCTCGCGCGCCGCGGGATCGAGCTCGTCGTTCTGCAGCGCCTGCGCCATGACCTCGTTGCGCGTGAGCTCTGCGGCCTTTTCCACCGTCGCCTCCGCGGCCTCCCGCGCCGTGCGCAAAGTCGCCTCGTCGAGGCTGTCCAGCGTCTCCCACGCACGCGCCGGATCATCGCCCGCCGCCTCCGCGCGCAGCCGCTCCAGCGTCGTCGTCATCGCCTCCGCGCGCTCAGCCGGCAGCAGTTCTTCCTCGCGTAGCAGCGCAATGCGCTCGTGCAACCGATCCAAATCGACGCCCAGTGCGAGCAGCGGATTCGTCAGCGGTCTGGGTTCCGGGACGAACGCCGCGCCCACCGCAAACAGCAGACACAGCGCACACACGACCGTCAGCCTCCGGTTCCGCCACACCACTCGGGGAATCGCAGCCGATCGTGTTTGCCACGCACCGAGGGGCATCACCTCGCCCGCCATGAGCAGCCCACCCATCGCCGCGCGCGAATCGATCAGCGCCACGACCGCGTCACGATGGGGAAGACGTCGACGGGCCCGCTCCGCCGCGAAGAGCAGCACCGCCGCGATGACGATCCACCCGCTCCACCACGGGACCGCGATGTACGCGCGACGCATCAGAAGCAACGCGATCCCGCAGAGAACCGCGGTCATCGACACCGCCGGAAGCAGGTACCGCCAGAAGAGCAACATCGCAATGCGCCGGCGAAGGGAACTCACGGCTGTCCGCGCGTCTCTCATCGACCGTGCATGCTCCTCATGTATACGGACACCACAAGACGACGTTACGAAACCACGCGGTGCGAACTGCTTTTCAAATCGAACCCGCGAAGCGAAACGCCTTCGGCAGCGGCGCCGTGAACACCATCCTCTTGCCACTGACGGGATGATCGAAACCGAGGAGCTTGGCGTGCAGGCCGAGACGCCCGAGGGGGTTGATCGTGCTGCCGTACATACGGTCGCCGGCGACCGGATGTCCAGCCTCGGCGAGATGAGTGCGGATCTGATTCTTGCGACCCGTCTCCAGACGGATCTCCAGCATTGAGAGGCGGCCGCTCGTTTCGATGGTGCGGTAGTGAGTGACCGCCAGCTTCGCGTCCGGATGCGCATCGACACTTTCCATCCGCAGATCTTTGCGCTCGCGGAGATGCGAGCGAATCGTGCCGTTGGGCGGGTCCATCTCCCCTTCGATGATGGCCACATACACCCGATCGACATCGTGCTCGGCGAACTTCTCCTTGAGTGCCTCGCGCGCCTCGAATGTCTTCGCGAACACGAGCACCCCCGAGGTCTCGCGATCCAGGCGATGCACCACGTGAATGCGGTCCTCGCCCTTCTCCTTCAGATAGACGTTCAAGTACGCCTGCGCCGTCGTCGCCCTCTCCCGTTCCGTGGCCACTGTGAGCAGACCGTTCGCCTTCAGCACCACAATCACCGCATCATCCTCGTGCAGGATCGCCAGTTCCGGAGGCAACGTCACGAGCGCCGTCTTCTGCGCCAGATCGATCGCATCCCCACGCTCCAACGCCCGCCGCGCATTCTTCTCCACCTCCCCATTCACCCGCACCCGCCCCGACTGCAACATCTGCCGCAGCGTGGTCTTCGAGGAGTCGGGAAACAGGAGAGCGAGCGCATCGAGCAAAGCGCCCGGATCGGTAATCGTCTTTCGCACGAGCTGAATGATACGAGACCGGTTGTCGGCTGGCGGTTGGCGGTTGCTGGTGCAGGGTGCCCTGCGGTTTCAGTGAACCTCGCAGGGAACCCAATAATGACAACCGACAAACGTCAACTGACACGTCAACTGACAACCGCCAACCGACAACCGACAACCGACAACCGACAACCGAGACTATGAGACCATTCGAAGCAGCGACGCCATGACCATCTCCCGCCGCACCTTCCTCGCCTCCGCCGCCGGCGTCCTGGCCGCTTGCGCGAGCCCGGAGCGTCCTCTCACCGACGCGACCGTTGCCGAGCGTTACACCAACTTCTACGAGTTCGGCAAAGGCAAGGACGCGTGGAAGTACATGGACGCGTTTCGCACCGACCCGTGGTCCGTCGAAGTCACGGGACTCGTGGCCAAGCCGCGAAGATGGACCCTCGAAGAGTTGCTGCGGTTGCCCTCCGAGGAGCGGATCTATCGGCACCGGTGCGTCGAAGCGTGGGCCATGCGTGTGCCGTGGACCGGCTTCCCCCTGAACCGCCTCCTCCGCGCCGCCGAGCCTCAACACCCCGCGCGCTTCGTCCGCTTCACCAGCTTCTCCGATCCTACGCAGATGCCCGCGGTGGCCGCGCGGCCCTGGGACCACTGGCCCTACACCGAGGGACTGCGCATCGATGAGGCCATGCACGACCTCACCCTTCTGGTCACCGGCATCTACGGACGCGCTCTGCCGAAACAGCATGGCGCCCCCGTACGCATCGTCGTCCCCTGGAAATACGGCTTCAAATCCCCGAAGTCCGTCGTCAAGATCGAGCTCCTCGCCAACCAGCCCCGCACCTTCTGGAACGACCTGGCCCCCGCCGAATACCCCTTCCAATCCAACGTCGACCCCACGGTTCCCCACCCGCGCTGGTCACAACTCACCGAGAGACTGCTCGGCACCTGGGAGGTGAATCGCACGCTGCCGTTCAACGGCTACGGAGACCTCGTCCGGCACCTCTACGTGTGAGGCGCCGACTGAATACTCGAGTGAGACGCGCCGTACGCGGATTCGAGATGAAGTGGCGGTCATTCCGAGCGATGAGCGAGGGACCTGGGCATGCGGGGCGACCATCATGTGGGTCGCGCCTCGTTGGAGCAACGGATCAATCGATGTCATCCCGAGCCGGGCCCACGCCGCGCGCGGCGCGCCTGAGAGAAAGAAACAGAAGCCTGCGTGCCTGCCGCGAGGGCGACCCCTCATCCGCCTTCGGCACCGTCTCCCCTCTGCGGAGGGGAGACGGCTCTCGGTGTGTGTGCATCGCGAGTAGGAGTGGTTCCTCGCGAGAGTGTTCAATCGAGAGCCTTCTCCCCCGGCTTCTTGGGGGGAGAAGGTGGCCACGGCCGGAAGCGGAGCAACGCCCAGCGCACGGCGGCACCAGCCGCATCGTGGAGGGATCTCGCGGTCCCGGACGGCAACGATGGATCGAGGACCTGCTGGCGAAAGCCCGCGAGGATGGCGCAGAGACACTGCTCGTCTCCTGTTTCCTCGAAACCCACGGTGCCTGGGCCGGCGTCGCGGACCTGTTCCGTGCGCTACTACCGTCGATGGAGGCCGCCGATCCCGCGCTCGTGCGCAGGCACTCGTATGCCCTGGCATTGACGGTACCGGAGCTCCGCAGCCGCTTCCCGCTCAAGGACGCCAGCCTCACCGATTCGTCGCCGGTGAAGGAGCGCGTGCGCAGCTATCCCGTCGACCGCGCGTCCGGCTCGTCCATGGTCTGATCGATCTCCTCGGTGTATGGCTTCCGCGTCAGGGCCGCCGTCAGCGGCGCCTCCCCGCGGGCCGACAGAAACACCAGCAGGCAGGGCTGCTTTGACGCCGGCTCAAGGAGTCGTCCAGCCGACGAGTCGACTGGCCCGACAGGCGCCCCGCGCCTGCCGCCCGGTGAGGGAAAGACATAGAATCTCGGGTAGACTGAATCGTGACCTCCGCAACGATGATTCTTCATGCGCCCGGTCAGGCGCTGCTGAGCGAAGCGCAGAGGAAACCTTCCGGCGCGCGCTTCTTCCGTTGCGCTCTTCAAGTCAATCCGTCTTCCTACTCCGAGAAGTTTCGCGGTCAGCCTCATGGCCTGAGTGAGGGCGGGTACATCCGCGACATGGTGGAACGGGCGGTCGCGAACAAAATCGAGGTTCTTGCGGTCACAGATCACAATCACGCCGGTTCGGTCGATGCCTTTCGGTTGGAAGGTGAGCGCCAAGGAATTGCTGTGTTCCCCGGATTCGAGATCACGTCGAGCGAGGGCATTCATCTGCTTTGCATCTACCCGCGAGACTCCAACTCGGTTCAACTCGGACGATTTCTGGGCCGCCTCGGAATCGTCGATCCCTATTCCTCGTCGAAACTCTCCTCCGAGACCTTCACCAAGATTCTGGAACTGGTAAGGCAGGGTGGCGGTGTCACCATCGCGGCGCATGCGACCGGTAATAGCGGGCTATTGCATCGACTCAAGGGGCAACCGGGCATTGCGGCCTGGCGCGATCCAAACCTCATGGCTATTCAAATCCCCGGGTCCGTCGAAGATCTACCGCCCGAAAAGAAGCTGATCATCACGAACAGGAATCCCGATTACAGACGCACCCCCGGTCGAGGAACCAGCCTTGCGCTCGCGGTGCTGAACGCGAAGGATGTGAAAGCTCCCGAAGACCTCGACGACCCCAGGTCGAGCAGCTACATCAAGATGTCGGAGGTCACTATTGAGGCACTTCGGCAGGCGTTCCTCGATCCCGGGTCGCGGATCAGACTCGGGAGAAACCAGCCGGAAGAACCGCAGCACTCGGAACTTGTCGCCCTCGCTTGGGAGGGTGGATTTCTTGACGGGCTTGCCATTCATCTCAACGAAAACCTGAATGTCCTGGTGGGAGGGCGTGGGACGGGAAAGTCCACGATTGTCGAGAGCATCCGCTATGCGCTCGGAGCGTCTCCCAAAGCCGAGGAAGCACGTCGAGTCCACGAATCGATCATCAAGAATGTGGTCAAGGCGGGCACGAAGATCTCCATCCTTGTTCGAGCCAGGCAGCATGTCTCCGCCGACTACGTGGTGGAAAGGACCGTGCCCAACCCGCCGATTGTCCGCAATGCGGCAACCGGCGATGTGCTTGCGATTGCTCCCATCGATCTTCTTGGAGCGGTAGAGATCTATGGTCAACATGAGATCTCCGAGATTGCCAAAAGCGCCGACAAGCGTACAGCCCTCCTGTCGCGGTTCGTTTCGCACCAACCCGACACTCAACGTCGCAAGCTCGAGGTGAAACGGGCTCTCGACAAATCGCGCGCGGAGATCCAGTCGATCAGCAGTGAGATCGGACGCATCAACGAACGGCTGGCCATGCTTCCCCGCATCGAAGAGACACTCAAGGCGTTCCAGAGTGCCGGACTGGAGCAGAAGCTGGCCCAGCACACACTTCTTCTACGCGAGGAGCGCGTCGTCGCTTCCGTTCCGGAGCGCTTCCAGTCGCTCGAAGAATCGGTCGAACTGCTGCGGCGTGATCTGCCGCTCGATACGGCTTTCGTGAATGAACGCGCACTGGCGGGGCTTCAGAACCGTGACGTGCTCGCCCGCATCGAGCCCGTCTTCCATGAACTGAGCGAGGCAATCGAGAACGCGATCGCGTCGATGGACGTCTCGCTGGAAGACGCTCGCATCGAGATTGCCAGGGTTCGCGCGGAGTGGGAAAAACGCAAGGCTGCGGTCGAGGATGACTATCAGCTGGTCTTGCGTGACCTGCAGAAGACAAAAGTGAACGCCGAAGAGTTCATGCAGCTCAGACGTCAGATCGAGGAGCTCAAGCCGCTACGGGACCGGCTCGATCTTTTAAACCGGAACCTCAAAGAGCAGGCCACCCGGCGCCGCAACCTGCTAGCCGAGTGGGAGGACGTCCTGCGGGCAGAGTTTCAGGCGCTGGACCGGGCCGCAAGAGAGGTCACACGGAGTCTTCGCCCTCGCGTGCGCGTCACCGTAAACCCGGCGGGTAACCGCACGCCGCTCGAAGAGTTTTTGCGCGACCATGCCCCAGGCAAGGGGCGCCTTTCTGAGGCCATCAACATCCTCAAAGATCTTCCTTCGATATCACTGCGCGCGCTCGTCGAAGACTGCCGCGCCGGGAAGGACCTGCTCACAAGCAAGTACCACATCCCGCCAGGTCAGGCCGAGAGAATCTGTCAGATGGAGGAGGATTCCAGGATGCAGCTCGAGGAACTCGAGTTGCCTGCGACGACGGACATCGAATTGAACGTGGCGGCAGAGGGAGAGAGCGAGGATTGGAAGGCGCTGGAGGACCTGTCGACGGGGCAGAAGGCCACAGCAATTCTGCTGTTGTTGCTGCTCGAATCCGATGCTCCTCTCATCGTCGACCAGCCAGAGGACGATCTCGACAACCGTTTCATCAGCGAGGGCGTCGTTCCCAAGATGCGGGAAGAAAAGCAGCGCCGCCAGTTCCTCTTCGCGACCCACAACGCAAACATCCCGGTCCTGGGTGACGCGGAACTGATCCTCGGTCTGCGTGCACGCGAGAGTCACGCGGAGATCCCGGCCGAATGGGTTGGATCGATCGACTCTCCCTCCGTGCAAAAGCTCGTTGAAGAGACTCTGGAAGGTGGGCGCGAGGCGTTCGAGACTCGGCGGCTCAAGTACGGATTCGGAACGCCAGATGCTTCTCATTGAACTGCAGGAGATCCTTCGGAATGGCGAGAGCTCGGGGGTCGAGTTCAAACGCGGCGACGCCGACGGTTCGAACCTGGCGAAGGAAATCGCGGCACTCGCCAATCTCGAAGGGGGACACATCCTGGTCGGAGTGGAGGATGACGGCACCGTCTCCGGTCTCGTTCTGGACCCTCAAAAGACCGAGGAGCGGGTCATGAACTTCTGCCGGGATTTGATCAACCCGGCCATCATCCCGTTCTGGGAAACGATCGTCTGGGACCAGGCCACGGACCAGCGGGTCGGCGTGATCTCCATCCCGGCCAACGCGCCGGACAAGCCTTACAAAGCGAGAAGGGGCGGGCACTGGATCACAATGATCCGAGTCGGCACCACCTCGCGCGAGGCCACGCGCGATGAAGAGGCTCGTCTATATCAGGCCTCGGGGTTGCTTCGATACGAGTTGCGTGCGGTCGCCGGCGCCGTCCTTGGAGATCTCGATCTCCGGCGGCTGAATCAGTATTTCGTTTCGATTCGAGACCAGGATGCACCGAAGCTCGATGACGAAGTTGCTTGGGAGAACCTTCTCGTCAACGTGGAGATCATGAGACGGGACGGAGGGCGCGCGGTACCGACGATCGCTGGCATGCTGCTCTTTGGCAGAACACCGCGCCGTTTTCTTCCCCAGAGCGGGATTCGGGCCATTGCCTATCAGACCCCTGAACGCGACTATGCCACGGCCGAAGATGCACTCTTGAGCGGGCCGCTCCTGCCGTTGTTGCATGGAAATGAGGTCCAGACACCGGGCGTGATCGACTCCGCGATGGATTTTTCGCGCAGGCATCTGGTGGCGGCGGCGGGCATTGATGACAACGGCCGGCGCCAGGACACCTGGTCGGTTCCGTTGGAAGTCATTCGCGAGGCGCTCGTGAACGCAGTGGCCCATCGCGACTACTCACTGTCCCTGATGGACATCGAGCTCAGCATCTTTCCCGATCGGGTGGAAGTCATCTCGCCGGGACGTCTCCCCAATGGCGTTTCCGTGACCTCAATGAGGGATGGAATCCGCGCCTCCCGGAACGAGATTATTAAGGAGACCCTGCGCGACTACAGGTTCATCGACGCTCGTGGTCTCGGGGTCCCCCGCAAGCTCATTGCCCTGATGAGGGAGCGCAACGGAACCGAGGCCGAGCTCATCGAAGAAGAGACCCGATTCGTCGTCCGCCTGCGTCGCCGCTGACTAGCACTAACTAGCACTCCATCCCGGCTTCGCGGCTCGCTAGGTCGAATGCGACGCTATGAATGCGATCGCCCCCCACGGCGTACAAGCGAAGGCCCATCCCGGACCGAATCGAGCCAACTTTGCGACACAATAGCCTTCCAATCTTGCCGTCAACGCTATACGGTTGAGCACGAGCAGCATTACCGTGGCAGATCGAAGTAGCACAGCGATGTACAGGATGCACGGGTCCATACATGAGGGGGTTCGATGGCTTTGTTCGTGTGCGTCACCCTAAACTGCCAAGAGGAAGCTAGGAGGCACGGCTACTGGCCGGATGTGGAGCGGTTCCGTGACCGCGTCGAGGAGACGCAGAGCACCAGCCAGTTCGACCAGTTTCCAAAACCATACTTCGTCAAAAAGAAGATAGGCGGGCGCCAGGGGCGTCTGATCGCCTCGCTTCACACAATCGGGGATCATGCCGTGCTGGTGTTTCTGTCGCTTCTGATACGAGGTGACCATGCCTACGACACTGGCTTCGGCAAGGACCCAGTGGGATACGGGACGCAACACTTCGCCGGCTTGGCGGACGACGAGGTATTGACGAAATTCATCGAGGAACGAACGCGCACCTCGCCCCCCGTGCCGAAACCCACGCCGGCGGATGTCGAGTATCAGTTGCTGTATGGCGCCTTCTCGCATCACGGCGAGCCAGGGGCAGAAGACATCATTTGCGAGACTGCCCGATGGGTGGAGCTGGTCTCGCAGGAGCGGGTGGCGCGGCAACTCGTGCTGTTCTGCGGACCTTGCATCACGTTGCTGAGTAAAGAACCGGGGCTTCATTTCCAGCCTCTGGAAACGAAGCCGGGGTGGGGCATATGGGCTTACAAATCGGAAGCTCGCCTGCTCCTGATCGCGGCAATCACCGACGGAAACGCCGATGAAGGTGAAAAGTACGCGCGCGAAATTGCGGCGAGCCTTGAGGGGAAGACACCGGAGCAGGTTCTGCGGATCAGCAGGCGCGCCTACCCGGCAATCATTCTTGCGGATGACAATCTCTGGATCGATCTGGAGAATGAGTCCCAGGCAAACATGGCGCTGTCACCCGAAGAATCTGAAGTCCTCGAGAGCGCTCGCAAGTCGGAACGGCCATTTCCTCTGTTCATCAACGGCCGCGCAGGAAGCGGCAAGTCGACGATCCTCCAGTATCTCTTCGCCGATCTGCTCTTCTTCTATCTCCGGCTGCCCGAACCCCGATCGCTGCATCCGCCTTTGTATCTGACGGCCAGCGGCGAATTGCTCAGAGTGGCGCGTTCTTTCGTCGAGCGTCTTCTGAAAAGCGAAGCCGCCTTCGTTCAGCAGAATGAGCGTGCAAGTTCGGATCTGAGGCCGCTGCTCGATACAGCGTTCCGACAATTTCAGCCGCATCTGCTGTCCCTCGTGGCGGCGCGGGGGGATGCTTCCCAGTTCGCTCTCTCGAGACGCGTTGACTACACCCGCTTTAAAAACCTGTGGATGGCTCGGTTTGGTAAGGAGCCGCGCGCACTCCGCGACTTTGGCCCGGATCTTTCCTGGCACGTCATTCGGAGCTACATCAAGGGGATGAGCTCGGAGACACATCTTGAGCCGGACGATTACACGCAGCTTCCTGAGAATCAAATCACCGTCACCATAACCGCGTTCAAGCTCGTTTACGATCGAGTCTGGAGCTGGTACTCCGAAACCCTGAAGGAGCAACGACTCTGGGATGACCAGGATCTCGCGGCCTATGTTCTGGAGCAGGAGTTAGCCGAGCCGCTTCATCCGGCGATCGTCTGCGATGAAGCCCAGGACTTCACCCGAATCGAGCTGGAACTGCTCCTCCGACTGTCGCTCTTCTCGAACCGCACGCTTGCTCCGAATGATCTTTCCCGCGTGCCATTCGTATTTGCGGGTGACCAGTTCCAGACATTGAATCCGACCGGATTCCGGTGGGATTCGATCAAGGCATCCTTCGTCGAAAAGTTCATCTTCGAGCTGGATCCGGCCCGCCGTTCAGGGCGGACGGATCTCAACTATCGCGAGCTCCAGCATAACTACCGCTCGACTCATCGGATTGTCCGATTCGGCAACGAAGTGCAGGCTCTCCGGGCAGCGCTCTTTCAGCTCCCCGACTTGAAGCCGCAGCTTCCCTGGACCGAGGAAGCGAGTTCGTTTCCGGTGGCGTGGTTCCGAAGCTCGGACGGGGAGTTCTGGAAGCATTTCGCGGAAGAGCGAAGCTCTTTCGTTGTGATCGTTCCGTGCAACGAGGGCGAGGAGGCGGATTTCGTTCGGAACGATCCTGTGCTGAAGGAGTACATTCCGATCGAAGACGGCGTTCCGCAGTACGTCCTGAGCGCGAGCCGTGCGAAAGGCTGCGAGTATCCGGCGGTCATCGTCTACGGGTTTGGTGGCCAAGCGCCCGCTGACCTCATGGGTTTGGTAGCAACTGAGGATGCGTCGCTTGGCGACGTGGACGACTCGCTTCCGGTCCAGTACTTCATCAACCGCCTCTACGTTGCAGTGAGCCGACCAAAGAAGCGGCTGGTGGTCGTCGACAATGACGAGGGCCTCAGGAGGCTTTGGAGCTTTGCTCAGGATCAAACTCGCGAGGCGGAGCTACTTCGACGAGTGAAACGCGGCGTGGAGGTTTGGGGGGATGCGGTCGAAGGGATGACCGAGGGTAATGCCGATGATCTCTCGAAGGAGGTCGCAGCGAACCCGGCAGAAACCGCCGCGATTTTCGAGCAGGAGGGTCGTGTCAGGCGGGATAGCTACTACCTGAACCAAGCAGCCCAGGCCTATCGAAGCGCGGGGAATCACCCCAAGGCACGTGAGTGCCGGGCGCGGGCTTTGGAGGCCGATGGGGCCTACTTCGAGGCTGGCAAGGCTTTCTGGTCTGCGGGCTTCCTTCCCGAAGCCGTGAATTGTCTTTGGCGCGCCGGGAAGGAAGGCTGGAAGCATCTGGCGCAAGAGGTGTCGCATGATGCCGCGGCACAGCGTGAGCTCGAGGTTCGGTGGGCGCAGGCAATTGGTGGAGGTTGTTCGGTCAACGAGGTTGCGGCGATTGTGGAGGAGTTTGCGCGCCGGCTCAGTGTCCCCGCCTTCGCCGATTCTGCCGTCGGAGATGGAGCATGGAAGGGCGCATTGGAAGCTCTCATGCAGACGGTGAAGGGAGGGTTCGGCTCGATCCCGCAAGACGTGAGGCTTCGACTGCTTCGTGCCGCGGATGAGATCCAGAAAAGGCACGTCGCAATTCCCCCAGAGCAGTTTGCCCCGCTCTACGCGGCTGGCGGCCGGTTCACGGAGGCAATTGCTCTGTGGGAAGAGGCCGGAGCGACGAAGTCGTCAGAGTACGTTCACGCCAAGGCGTCCGTGGAGCCATATCCGCAACGTCTTGCACTTCTCTCTCGCTCGAAGCGATGGGGAGACATTGTGCACGATTACGTCACGTCGACCGGTACGTCGCTCACTCCCGAGCAGGAGGCAATCGTCATCGACGCGATGCGTGAGAGTGGCCAGTATAGTGATGCGATCGAGCTCGCCTGGAAGGCACGACTGGCGCCAGCCATGGCCGACGTTGCGCTGTCCGCGTTCGAGCGAGGCGCCCGTGAAGTGGCGGAATCGGCTGTGCGCGTTTCGATTCCGCTGTTCATAAGCGAGGGTCGGTGGGAGATCGTCGCACTCATCGCTTCGCAGCTCCGGTTCGCGCCGAAACCGGCCTGGAACAAAAAGTCCATCCAGGGCTGGATCAATCAGCAGTCAGAGGGGTTGCGTATAGCAGTCGTCAGGTCCTTGGCTCGGCCCTCCGACATCAGAACAGCGCCTGGTCAATTGCGGAAGCAGATCCAGGAGCTTCTTCGAAACTACCTACGGGTCAAGAAGGCCACGTGGCACGGTCCGATCTCCCTCCACGAGGCGGGAGCGGCGCTGGAAAGAGGCGACCGCTTCATGGATGCGATTGGCTTCTACGAAGCTATCGATGCAAGTGGCGCTTTTACGAAGGAGCAGCGATCGTTCGCTCAGCGCCGCTGGTTGGTTTGTAAGGCGAGGCAGATGAAGTACGAGGGCGACCCGAGCACCGTAGCCAAGGCACGCGAGATTCAGCGAGAGATCACCCAGCGTCTGGCAGCGCTGAGGATTCCGTCGCTCAGCGACCTGCCAGAGTTTCCCGAGGTGCCACTCCTTGGCCTGGCGGATCTATTGCGTGCCGACGATCCACCTGAAAAGGCTGCTGATCGTCGGCCGCCAGCCGTCGAACCTGAATCGATGCCCACGGTCGCAGGCTCTGGAGACGTTGAAGCGGGAATTCAAATGCCCGATTCCGTGACCATGGTTCTGGGTCCCTTCAAACTCGAGCTCTCACGCTCGCGTGGCAGGTGCAACATCACGCACCTCCAGACCATGGAGACTGCGTTCGTCAAGCTGAAAGAGCAGGTCTGCGGTGGTGAGTTCAATGCGCGCCGAAGACGGTGACTGGGTCGCAGTCGACCGTCACCTTCGAGTCCGGTTTGGAGAGACCCTGAGCAGTCCTTTGACTCTGCGCCTGGACGGCTTGGGGATCGCCGTGCAGATTGCGACTCCTCCAGCGTCGGACGAATAGTCATAGATTCCTACTTCGCAATCACACGTTGAGCGTCATTGGAGCTTGTCCTGGGTCCTTCTCACCGTCGTCTTCGAGTTTGGATTCGGACTGCTGGTCGGTCACCAGACCTGGCCCGAGTTTCTGGCCCACTACGACATTCCGCGAGGCCGCATCTGGGTCCTCGTTTTTGGACACGTGCGTGCCGATGGGGGGCGGTCGCTCGACGGGCCTCGAACAGTCGCTGCGTCCTCCGGTCGCCGATGGTCTGGCCCGCTTCGTCTCCATCAACCACGCGGCGACGACCCCTCGCGTTTCCTACCAGCAGGGAGACGTCACCTGCATGACGTACGACGGCGAGGACGATGCGGATGTCGTGCTCTGTACCGCAAGAGGCGGTTGTCCGGCGTGGCCCGGCGCCGCCTATTCCTCCATGACCCGCGCCTTGTGCGGGGGTCGCGCCATCGACGATTTGGAGGCAAACGAAGCGCTCTGGGATTTCTTTCGCGCTCACCCTCGCTGACGCAAAGCGGCGCCGAGCTTCTTCGTGCGGCTCTGCGTGAGATCCTGCCCGCCATGGTGGGCAGTCTTGCCGGTCCGACCCAGTGGAGCATGGTCCGGGAATCCTTGAGGAGACCCTACCGGGTGACCATGCCGATGGTCGTCCTGGTCCTGCTGGTTCCTTTGTATCTCTTCATCCCCCGGCTTGGCTATGGCCGGACGCCGCATGTTCCCGCGATCCCGCTCGACCTGCGCATCCCGCTGCAACCGGTCTGGGTGCTCGTCTATGGAGCGCTCTATCTCTTTCTGATCCTGCTGCCGGTGTTTGTCGTGCGTCAGGAGGAGCACATTCGCCGAACGGTTTTCGCGTATTTGACGGTGTGGATGCTCGCGTACCTCGGGTTCTACTTCTATCCCGCCGTTGCGCCACGACCGGACGAGCCCGTGACGGGAGATGGGTTCGCGTTCTGGGCCCTGCGGTTCCTCTATTCATCCGACCCTCCCTACAACTGCTTCCCTTCCCTGCACGTGGCGCATTCCTTCGTCTCGGCGCTCACGACCGTCCGCGTGCACCGCGGTCTGGGCCTCACCGCGATCGTCTCCGCCTTCCTCGTCGGACTCTCAACCCTCTTCACGAAACAGCACTACATCCTCGACGTCGTCGCCGGCATCGTCCTGGCCTTGATGGCCTGCGCGGTCTTTCTCCGCAAGGCGTCTCGCCACGACATTCCGGACAGCGACCGGCGTGTTGCTCCCACTCTCGCGCTCATCGTGATGGGAATCGTCGTCGTCTGTTTCGGCTGTTACTGCGTTCTGTACATGCTGGGCTTCGGGATCTGAATGCATTGCGCGATCTCGAGTCTCGGGAGGCCATGAATGTCTGCGGGCAATTGGAAAGAGTTGTTCCAGGCGGCGTGTGACGGCGACATGGGACTGGTGGAGTACCACGTGCGGATGGGTGTCGATCTGGACTACGCCCACCCGGAGTTCATGGCCACTCCCCTGGTAGCGTGCATCCTGGCGGGCCAGACCGAGGTCGCGCTCTTCCTGCTCGACCACGGCGCCAGCCCATTCATCTTCTCGGAGTTCGACGGTCTCACACCCATGCAGGCTGCACGACAGACGGGCGCGAGCATCGTCGTCGAGAAGCTGCGCGCGCTCGGTGCTTGAGCGCTGTTCCCGGTCGCGCTTCCGCACTTCCCGCCATCGGAAGGCGTATTCTTTGGACGCATGCCCGGAGAGAAGGACAAGGCCGACAAGCTGGTCAAAGCCCGGAAGGGACGGCCCCTCGTCGAGATCGATCAGACTTCGCGGTACCTTGGTCAGTTCCATGACGGGGTCTGCTCCGCCGTCGTGGCCGATTGGATGGCCTCGAACATCGGCGGATCCCTCAACAAGACCAACGGCATGGTCGCGTTCCAGAAGCGCGTTCGCAATGAGTTTCGCCGGCGGCGTCAGGTCTGGAGATGATCCTCCCCGACTTCCCGAGACCGCTCTCGAACCTGGTGGCGCAGTACGACGATGGGTTCGACTTGACTGGGCTGTGACGACGGCTATTGAGCTCGCATGGGCTCGGCCTGCGGGCTGCTCCGCTCGACTTCGTCGAAGGTCACTTGCAGCGCCTCGGTGATGGTGCCGCGACGGCTGTTGCCGATCACGCGGCCGTCGATCTCGGCCACCGGCATCACGCCCTGGGTCGTGCTGGTGATGAAGGCCTCGTCGAGGTCGAACAGCTCGGCCTCGCGCAAGGGTCGCTCGTCGACGCGGATTCTCGCGCGCAGAGCCAGGCCGATGACGCGATCGCGCACGACGCCGGGCAGGACGTGAGGGTCGAGAGGATGCGTGACGATGCCGCCATTCTTGATGGCGAAGAAGTTCGAGCTGGCCGCCTCGCGCACGAATCCGTCCGCCATGAGGATGGCTTCGTCGGCGCCGGCCCGCTGCGCGCGCTTCTTGGCGAACGCGTTCCCAAGGAGATTCACGGACTTGATGTCGCAGCGCTTCCAGCGCTCGTCGGGCACGGTGATCACACGAATGCCGCGCTCTTTCTTGGCCGCATCCGGGAACACGAACACGCGCGAGTACGCGACGACCGTCGGCGAGATCGACTCGGGCCAGAAGTGCGCGCGTGGAGCCTCCCCTCGCGAAATCTGGACGTAGACGATCCCGTCGGCCGCAACCGTACGCTCCAGCAACTGCTGCACGACCCGCTCGAACTCGGACTCGGTCCATGGAGAGCGGATCTCGAGCTCTCGGAGCGCTCGCTCCATCCGGCGGTAATGGTCGGCGAGCAACACCGGTCTCCGCTCCAGGAACTTGATGACATCGTAGATGGCATCCCCGAACTGGAACCCGCGGTCCTCCACTCCGAGCACGCGCTCGTCGGTGGTGGTAAAGCGTCCGTTGAAGTAGAGGATGTCCGCCATCGCGGGCCGGCATGTTAGCAGGCGGCTGTTTGCATCTCCCGGGGGACGTTCACCACAGAGGCACAGAGGCACAGCGCGGCGGCTGGGATGGGGGGCGAAGGATCCCCTGCCGATGCACGACACTCGCTCCGTCGGCAGGGGATCCTTCGCACCCACCCGCCACCCGCTCAGGATGACAGGGGGTTGTGCGCGCCGCGCGAAGAATTTCGTTGTTAGTAGTACAGAGACACAGCGCGGGCTGCCGCCCGACAACCCAACGCAACATTGGCCTGTCATCCTGAGCGGGCGGTGGGATGGGAGGCGAAGGATGACAGGCCAATGCATCGTTGGGTTGTCGGGCACAGCCCGCGCTGTGTCTCTGTGCCTCTGTGGTGAGAGGCAGTTACGCGGTGGCCTTGACGATCACGACGGTGCGGTCGTCCTGGCCTTCCCTTCCCCACTTGGCGACGCGGGCCAGGACTTCCTTGCCGATTTCCTGGGCGGTGCGGGTGTGGTTGGCTTTGACGACGCGAACGAGACGATCCGTGCTGAACTCGCGCTCGTTGCGGTCGCGCGCTTCGATGATGCCGTCGGTGTACATGCAGAGCAAGTCGCCGGCGGCGAGCTTGGCGAAACCGCGGGTGTAGGTGGCGTCGGGAGTAGGACCGAGCACGGGGCCGCCGTTGCGCAGGAACTCGACGTCTTTGCCTCGGCGGAGGACGAAGGGCGGGTTGTGGCCGGCGTTGCTGTAGATGAGGATGCCGCCGGTCTCGAGCTCGCCATAGAAGAGCGACACGAACTTCGTGGTCAGGCGACCGCGATGGATGATGTTGTTGAGCTTCTGCAGAGTGCGGATGATCTTGAAGTCGCGATCCGTGGCCATGCGCAGGCCCATGTAGACGTCGCGCACGACCAGGGCCGCGGGCAGACCGTGGCCGGAGCCGTCGGCGATGGCCAGGCCGAGGACGTTGTCCGAGACGGGGATGTAATCGTAGAAGTCGCCGCTGACGATCTCCGCGGGCACGGTGCGTCCCCAGATCTCGTAGCCGGGGTATTGCGGGATGCGCTGAGGAAGGATGGACTGCTGGATGCGCTGGGCCTCGACGATGAGCGACTCGTACCAGCGGGCCCGGATGCGCTGGTTGATGGCGTAGCGGATGAGGTTCAGCGAGAAGAGGATGTCCTCGCGACTCAGATCCGCGGAGACGTTGAAAGCAATGATGAACTCCTCATCGCCTACGGAGATGGCGCAGAACCGCTGCGCGCCGAGCCGCCCTTCGAGCACGGGATCGAAGCCGGGGTCGCTGGGATCCATGACCACGATGCCGTTCTCGAGCACCAGCTCGATGGGCTTGTAGTCCTTGGGCACCTCGATGCCGAGGGCTCCCTCGTGGGATTCGCCGAAGCGCCCCACGAGCTCATAGGACTCCTCGCGCGACTCGTAGACACGGCCGCCGGTGATGCCCAGCTCGTCGCGGAAATTGGCGGCGATGGTTCCGCCGATCTGCTCGACCGTCGTCGACGGCGAGTCGGTCGTGTCGATCTCTTCGAGTGTGCGCTCGACTTGGGTCAGTAGTCTCTTGTAGTCCATTTACTGTTTGTTGGCGCGCTCGGCCCGAATGCGATCGACCCGCTCCTGTTCCCACTGATCACGGTCGGCATTCGCCTCCTCGATCGAGTGGAAGCGGTGAACTCCGCGCGGCATCCTCAGTGGACCGGCGATGGGACCGAGGCTGAGGACCGCCCGGATACGAGGTCCCAGCGGCAAGCCGCTTTTCATGGCCCATGCCTCGGGCATCTCTTCGACGCCCCTGTATTTCCAAACTGGCATCATTCCTCCGGGAGTGAGAACCGCTGACGAAGCATCTCTGCGTCGCTGCGGTCCTTGGGGCGAACCGTATTGCGCTTCATCTGATAGAGCTGCTCAGGCGTAACGACGCGAATCGGAACACCCTCAATATCACCCATTTCCCAAGCGAGTGAGTCAAACGAGTAAGCCTCACCGAGTCGCGTCAGGAAGTCCATGTACAGCTCCGTGTCGGGCGGCCCGTAGCGAATGGCTGGGTAATCACCCATCAGGTCTTCGGCACGAATTTCATCGATCGCAGGGTCTTCCCAAACCGTGCGGAGCGCATTCTTCAAGCGCTCGATGTTCTCAACATCGGCGGCGATGAAAAAATCCGCGTCTTCCGTTGCTCGGATCAGCCCGTGCGTCCACAGTGCAATGGCTCCGAACGTTATGTAATTCACGCCCGCGGCGTTCATCGCGCGCACGAACGCCAGGACGCGGTCAAGATCCACCATGACTACCGCAACTCTACCCCATCCAACTCGTACGGTGGCTTCACTCCCAGCGCCGCCAGGACGGTCGGGTAGATGTCGGCGATGTAGGGGGCGCGGTCGTTGGTGAGCTTGCGGTTGAGGAAGAGGATGCCGCGGACGATCTCCGGGTCGACCGAGCAGTGGTCGCCGCTCCAGACGTTCTTGTTCGTCTCGAAAACGGCCTTCGGCACGCCGCCCAGCGACGTCTGCCAGGACACGCGATAGCCATCGTTGTTCATGACGAAGAGGTCCGGGATCATGTTCGGGTCGAACTTGCGGAAGGACTCCTCGCGCGTGACCACGCGGCGCACGGGATGCTCGCCCGTCTCCGGGTCGATCATGGCCACCATCTTCGCCTTCAGCTCCTGCTTGAGCGCCTCGTAGACGGGACCGGGCTCGACGATGCCTTGCGCCTCGCGACCCTTGACGTTGATGTACACCTCGCCCAGGCCCATCGCGTAAGCGCGGGTCTTCGACCAGTCGACGTTCTCCCAGAATTGCCCTTGGTCGAAGAGCATCTCCACGTTCCGGTCCTTGACCTCGACGCCGCTCTTGAGGGTCATGTAGCCGTTGAGCACGAGCCAGGTGTTGTAGTGCACGCTCTTGCGGAACGAGGCGAAGCCGTGATCCGACGCGACCAGCAGCAACGCGTTCTTCTTCTCGGCGGCGGCCATGGCGTCGCCCACGATCTCGTCCATCAGTTGATACGACTTCAGTAGCGCGTCTCCCCACTCCGCGGCCAGCTTCGCGTCATACGCGGGATGCTTCGGGTCGACGATGCGCCAGAACACGTGGCCCACGCGGTCCGGGAACTCGAAGCACTGCACGATCAGGTCATCGTCTTTCTGCAACTGGGCGTTGAAGATCTTCCGCGACTGGGCCACGGTCCACTCCATGTCGTCCCAGAAGATCTTCTCCGTGGCGAAGCCCTCGGAGATCGCCCAGGTATCGATCTGCCAGCCGATGGTCTTGTACGGACCCACTTCCTCGGCGAGCTGGGGCGCCCAATCGCTCGGTGCCGAGACGTTGAATCCAGGCGGCAGGTGCCGCGGGTCGAAGTTGATCGGCGACAGGTACAGCTTGATCTCCGGCTGCACGGACAGAAGGTGAAAGCGGCTGATCCCGCGGACCTTGATCAGCGGATTGAACGGGAAGACGAAGTCCACCCACCCCGTCCACTCCCCTGCTTTCAGGGTGTGCTTCTGCCCGCTCACTTCGAGCTGGATCGAGTTGCGATCCTCGGCCACCGTGACGGTCATGGGGATGGTGATGTACGGCGGCTCCTTGAAGAGCTTGTTCGGAGGGCCGACGATCTTGGTCTCGATGACGCCCCTATTGTCCTCGAGCTGCACCACTTCGATGGAGAACTCGTTCGAGCCGCCGCGCTGGAAGTCGAGCTCGGAGGTGAAGTAGAAGGGCTTGCCGACCCGCGCCGAGATGTCCGGAACGCCCAGGCCGGAGAGCATGTGACCCTCGTGGTCGCCGGAACCGAAGCTGTTCGCGGGAAAGGTCACGGGCACGTGGACGATGGTGGCCTTCTTGCCGCTCTGCGCCGCCGCCTCCCAGAAGGGGATGCCCTGCCGTCGATTGACGACACCCGGCCGGGTCTCAGGGATGTACGTCTTCACGGCGTAGAAGAGGCCCGCCCCCAGTCCCAGCGCGAGGACAGCCGTCACGGCGCCGCCGACGCGCCGGCCGCGGAGAAACAGGATCACGGTGGGAATCCCGAGGAGCAGCAGCGCGGCCACGCCAGCCAAGGGTGCGTTGCGGCTGCCGAGAAGGAACGGTTCGGTGGTCTCGTCAAAGGCGGCGAAAACCGGGAGGTAGGTCTTGGGATCGCGGCGGAGAAAGTCGAAGATGCCGGTGCGGCCGGGATCGATGCCCGTGCTGAACGTCGACCAGGACACCGGAGTCTGAGCGGGTGTCGTGGGAAGCAGCGGCCGGAAGGTCCCGTTCGCCCGCAGCCTGGCGAGGTTTGGGAGCTTTCCTTCGTTCATCCACCGTTCGGTGTAGTTGGCATCGACACCATCGAAGCCGAGAACGATCACCTTCTGCTGGGCGGAGGCGGAAGCGGCAACCACGAGTACGGCAACGAAAACCAGTCTTCTAAACAGCATGCGGGGCCATGATACAAGTATGGTCTTTGAGTCTTCGCTTCTTTGAGTCTTGGGGTCGTCGAGTCTTCGAGTCTTCGAGTCTTCGAGTCGTCGAGTCTTCGAGTCTTCGAGTCTTCGAGTCTTCGAGTCGTCGAGTCGTCGAGTCTTCGAGGAGTCCGTCGCCGAAAAGTCTCACGGTCTCATAGACTCACAGTCTCATAGGTGCTCGTGGCAAGGACCTCTCTGAGACTGTGAGACTTCGCGACGACTCGACGACTCGAAGACTCGAAGACTCGAAGACCCGGACACCCGAAGACCCGAAGACCCGGACACCCGAAGACCCGAAGACCGGACACCCGAAGACCCGAAGACCCGAAGACCCGAAGACGAGACCGCCAACCGCCCGGCACCCGTCTTGGATAGCGTGTAGCGAAGGAGTGACACGAATGAGATTTCCTCATGGGGCTCTGACTGCGATCGCGTGTGCGTTCACCACCCTGCTTGCCGCATGCGGTGGCGGCGAGAAACCGGCAGGTGGCGGTGTTACGGGCCGCGTCGTGATCGGGCTCAAGAGCAGTCCCACCAACCTCGATCCGCGGGTCGGCAACGACAACGCCTCGGGCCGCATGTTCGACCTCTGCTGCCGCGGACTCGTCCGTGTCACGCCCGAGATGGACTACGCACCGGACGTGGCGCAGAGCTGGGAAACGCCGGACGACCGCACCATCATCTTCAAGCTGCATCCAAACGCAAAGTTTCATGACGGCAAGCCCGTCACGGCTCAGGACGTCAAGTGGACCTACGACTCGCTCATGGCCGCCAACTTCACGACCTCGAAGAAGTCGGGCTACTCCTCGGTGGAACGCATCGAGGCGCCGGACGCGCAGACCGTGGTCTTCCATCTCAAGGAGCCGAACGGCGGGCTCTTCGACAACCTGACCCTGGGCATCGTCCCGACGGGCACCGACGCGAACGTCGCCAAGTCGAAGCCCGTCAGCACCGGTCCGTATCGCGTGGTCAGTTTCAAGACGGACGAGACAGTTGAGCTCGAAGCCTCCGAGTTCTGGCATCAGGGCGTGCCGAAGATCAAGAACCTCACCGTGCGCATCATCCCGGACGCAACCACGCTCGTGCTGGAGATGCGCCGCGGCTCGATCAACCTCGAGACCAACCAGATCCCCTTTGAGAACGTCGGAGAGTTCGAGAAGAGCGCCAAGCATCAGGTTCTCAAGAAGCCCGGCTCGGTGTGGCAGTACCTGGCCTTCAACCTCAAGGACCCCGTGCTCTCGAAGGTGCAGGTACGTCGGGCCATCGCTCACGCCATCGATCGCGAGAAGATCGTGCGCGACCTGCTGCGCGGTCACGGAGTCCCCACCGACACGATGTTCGCGCAAGGACACTGGGCCCGCGCCGAGAACCTGCCCGCCTATCCCTACGATCCGAACCGCGCGAAGCAACTTCTGGATGAGGCCGGCCTCGAGGATCCGGACGGTGCGGGACCGCAGCCGCGGTTCACGCTCTCGTTCAAGACCTCCACGGATACGGAGGCGAATCTGCGCGCGCAGATGATCCAGCAGATGCTGCAGGAAGTCGGCGTGAAGGTGGAGATCCAGACCAGCGAGTTCGGCACCTTCCTCGAGGACGTCGCCAAGGGCAACTTCCAGATGTACTCACTGAGCCGCAACGGCATCGCCGACCCGGACTTCTACTACATCATCTTCTACTCGAAGAACATACCGCCCGAAGGCCAGAACCGCGGGTACTACAACAACGCCAGACTCGACCAGCTCATCCTCGAAGGACGATCGACGTTCGACCGGAACAAGCGCAAGCTGATCTATACGGAGATCCAGCGCATCGTCCAGGAAGATCTCCCCTACGTCTCGCTCTATCACCAGGTCAACGTCGCCGTGATGGACAAGGGCCTGCAGGGATACACGATGTACCCCGCCGGCTTCTGGCTCGGAGTGCCGCAGATGAGCTGGACCGCGCAGTGAGCTATTCGGTTGGCGGTTATTGGTTCAATCTTCACTTTCTACGAACCTCGAATTTCTTCGCGCGGCGCGCAGAACCACTGTCATCCTGAGCGGGTGGTGGGCAGGGCGCGAAGGATCTCGTGCGAAGAACGACCAACGTGCGAGCACGAGAACCCGGTCTCGTCCAACCTGCGCGGGTTTCGCTTACCGCAGGAGATCCTTCGCACCCACCCGCCACCCGCTCAGGATGACAGGCTGGGAAAGCCTCGGATTTCTGCACACACTCTCGCGATGAGCATTCATCGAGAGCCTTCTCCCCTCCGCAGAGGGGAGAAGGTGCCGAAGGCGGATGAGGGGTCGCCCTCGTGGCAGGCACGCAGCTCACTGCTTCTTGCTTTCAAATGCGCCGCGCGCGGCGTAGGCCCGTTTCAGGATGACTGGCCGGGAAAGCCGCGGCTCACCCTCAACCGCCAACCGACAACCCGGTCCCTCTCCTCGCATGCCGAGGAGAGGGATCGGAAACTCAATACGAGCCGCAGACCGTATCGATCAGGATCGCGCAGACCTGATAGGGATCCATGTTGGCGGCGGGGCGGCGGTCTTCGAAGTAGCCGTAACCCTGATTGGCGGTGGCCATGGGGATGCGCACCGAGGCTCCGCGATCGCTGACGCCGTAACGGAACTGATGGATGGGCGCGGTCTCGTGCTGGCCGGTGAGGCGCTCCTCATTGTGCGCGCCATAGACCTTGATGTGCTCCTCGTGGCGCTTTTCCAGCTTGCGCATCGCATCCTCGATGAACTTCATCCCGCCCGGCTGGCGTGACTCCTTCGTGGAAAAGTTCGTGTGCGCACCGGCGCCGTTCCAGTCTCCCTTGACCGGCTTGGGGTAGAGGGTCGCGCTGATCTCGAACTCCTCGCCGATGCGGTACAGCAGCCAGCGCGCGAGCCACAACTCGTCCGCCACCTCCAGCGGCCCGAGGGCCCCGATCTGGAACTCCCACTGCGCCGGCATCACCTCGGCGTTCGTCCCCACGATGGAGATCCCGGCCTCGATGCAGGCCCTGGCATGCGCCTCCACGAGATCTCTTCCGAACACCTCGTCGCTCCCCACACCGCAGTAGTAGCCTCCCTGTGGCGCCGGAAACCCGTGATCCGGCCACCCCAACGGCCGGTTGCCCTCGAACAGCGTGTACTCCTGCTCGATCCCGAACCAGGGCTCGCTGTCCTTGTACTTCTCCGCCACCTCGTGCAGGTGCGCGCGGGTGTTGCTCCAGTGCACCGAACCGTCCGGGTTCAGCACCTCGCACAACACCAGGATGTCGTTCTCGCGATGGAGAGGATCCGGGATCTGTTTCACCGGCCGGAGCAGCAGATCGCTGAAATGCCCGCTCGCCTGGTAAGTGCTCGATCCGTCGTAACCCCATTCGGGTACGTCCTCGAGCTTCTCGACGGGATGATCGAGAATCTTCGTTTTCGAACGAAGCTTTGCGGTCGGCTTTTGCCCGTCGATCCAGATGTACTCAGCGGTGATTTTACCCACGGTGATACCTCCTACGTTGATTGGGGGACAACCTCCGCAAGATAGCAGAAGGCGAGCCAGCGAAGCCGGAGAGAAAACGCCGCCTCGAGGTTCCGGACCGGCGCTGTTGTCAGTTGTCGGTTCTCAGTCGGGAGGTGAGCCTTCCACGGCGCGATCGGGCGCTGACAACCGATCACCGACAACTGACAACTGACAACCCAACCGACCGGACACCTTCCTCCGGGGCGCTGTACGGAAGATCCCGGAGGCGGCGCTCCCCTACTCGAGAATCTCTGCCCGGTTTCCCTCTTCCGTCAGCCAGATCTTGCGGTCTCCGGCGCGGTTCTTGGCCAGCAGCATATCGATGACGGCCATGGCTGGGTCGATGTCCTCGAGCGTGAGTCGCACGAGGCGGCGCGTGTTGGGATCCATGGTGGTCTCGCGAAGCTGCGAAGGGTTCATCTCGCCGAGTCCCTTGAAGCGCTGGATGTTGACCTTGCCCTTGAGCCCTTCGGCCTCGATCTGCGCCAGACGGCCCTCGCGCTCCCCTTCGTCGAGTGCGTAGTACACGTGCTTGCCCACGTCGATGCGAAACAGCGGCGGCATGGCCACGTAGACGTGCCCTTCCTGGACCAGCTTGCGGAAGTGCCGGACGAACAGCGCGCAGAGCAGCGTGGCGATGTGCGCGCCGTCGGAGTCGGCGTCGGCCAGGATGCACACCTTCCCGTAGCGAAGGCCGTCGAGCTTGTCCGTTCCCGGGTCGACTCCCAATGCCACCGCGATGTCGTGGACTTCCTGCGACGAGAGCACCTGTCCCGACTCCACTTCCCACGTGTTCAGGATTTTGCCGCGCAGGGGCATGATGGCCTGGAACTCGCGGTCGCGGGCCTGCTTCGCGGAGCCGCCGGCGGAGTCGCCTTCGACGAGGAACAGCTCCGTGCGGCTCAGATCCTGAGCCGTGCAGTCGGCGAGCTTGCCTGGCAGTGCCGGGCCGGAAGTGAGTTTCTTCCGCTCGATCTTCTTACTCTGCTTGAGCCGCGTCGTGGCCTGATCGATGGCCACGTGCGCGATCTTCTCCGCGTCCGCGACGTGATTGTTCAGCCAGATCGAGAACGCGTCCTGCGTCACGCCGGAAACGAACGCCGAGGCCTCGCGGGAGGAGAGACGATCCTTCGTCTGGCCTGTGAACTGCGGGTTGGTCATGCGCACCGACAAGATGGAGCTGCAGCGCGCCCACACATCCTCGGGGGCCAGTTTCACTCCGCGCGGCAGCATGTTGCGGAACTCGCAGAACTCGCGGATGGCCTCCGTCAGGCCCGTCCGAAAACCGTTCACGTGCGTCCCGCCCTGCGCGGTCGGAATCAGGTTCACGTAGCTCTCGCCGACGATGTCCCCTTCCTCCGGAAGCCAGACCACCGCCCAATCCACTTCGTGATCATGACCCTTGAAATGACCGGTGTAAGGCCGCTCGGGCAGGATCGTCGTCCCCGCGAGCTCGGACAGGAGATAGTCGGTCAGCCCGTCTTCGAAATACCACTGCTCGCTATCCGCCGGATCGAGCTCGCTGATGAAGCGCATGCGCAGCTTCGGCGACAGCACCGCCTTGGCGCGCATCACGTGCTTGAGTCGCGGCACCGAGAACTTCGGCGAGTCGAAGAACGTCTCGTCGGGCCAGAAGCGCACCGTCGTCCCGGTGTTGCGTTTCCCCACCTGCCCGACGACCTTCAGCTCCTGCTTCTTCTTCCCGTCGGCGAACCACATCGAGTACTCGTTGCCGTCGCGGCGCACCCAGACCTGCAGCTTCTTCGACAGCGCGTTCACGACCGAGACGCCGACGCCGTGCAGACCGCCTGAGTATCGGTAGTTCTTGTCCGAGAACTTGGCGCCCGCGTGGAGGCGCGTGAGGATGACCTCGACGCCCGACACGCCTTCCTTGGCGTGCTTGTCGACGGGCATACCCCGGCCGTTGTCCTGCACGGACATCGAGCCGTCGTCGTGCAACGTGACGACGATCTCATCCGCGTGGCCGGCGATGGCCTCGTCCGCGGAGTTGTCGATGACTTCCTGCGCGAGATGGTTCGGGCGCTCGGTCAGGGTGTACATGCCCGGGCGCTTCCGCACCGGCTCGAGTCCGGTCAGGACCTCGATGGCTGAACTGTCGTAAGTGGTCATGGTCTCCGTGAGGCCCCGCGTCCCGCGCATCACTCTTCCCGACCGCAAGGGCGATGCGATTCTAGCGTCAAACGAAGAAACCACGACCGCGGCACGAGGGATCGGATTTCCCAGTCCATGCCGTCTTTCGGCCCGCGGAGACGCCGCCGACACATCGTCGTGCGCAAGATCCGAAGTCCGCAACGCGAGGCCACTGTTCCACATCTCGTAGAGCGCGCCGGGTCGCCCCCGCGGCCGGGGTCGCAGCTTCAGTTGCAACGCGCGGGCGGAGACACTTGGGGTCGCAGCTTCAGTTTCAATGACTGCAACGACTGGGAGTCGGAGCTTCAGTTCAAGGTTAACGTTAACGGCCAACGGCGTCCGCTGCGGTTGAGGCAGGGCGGTCGGGGGAACGGCCTGAAGCTCCTAGCCAATCTTTGAACTGAAGCTGCGACCCCAGTCCGGGAAGGTCGACGTTGAGCTGAAGCTGCGACCCCCAGTCCGGGAAGGTCGACGTTGAGGCTGAAGCTGCGACCCCAAATCCGTGAAGGTCCGAGGCCGAGTACGGAAAGAAATCGCTTCATCCAGGGAGCGTTTCCGACTATCTTCTTTGGGTCCCCAACAAATTCAGGAGGTCTCATGAGCGACTCCGGCAGAACCGATCCTCGTAAGTGGACGCGTCGCGGTTTCCTGGAAGCGGTCGGCCGAGCGGGTGGAGCCGCCGCGGTCTACGAGACGATGACGGCCCTCGGTTGGCTGCGTGTTCCCGCCGCCTTCGCCGGACCTCCGAAAATCCCCGCCGGACATGGCAACGGCAAGCGCGTGGTCATTCTTGGGGCCGGCATCGCCGGTCTCACGGCCGGATACGAGCTCGGAAGAGCCGGCTACGACGTGATCCTCCTCGAGGCGAAAAAGCGGGCTGGGGGTCGCAGCTACACCGTGCGTCGCGGCGACTCGATCGAAGAGACCACGGGCACCAAACAGGTCTGCAAGTTCGACGAAGGCCGCCACTTCTATCTCAATGCCGGACCTGGGCGCCTCCCCTATCACCACACGGCCATCCTCCATTACTGCACGCTCCTCGACGTCCCGCTGGAGGTGTACACGATGATGACGCGGTCGAACTACTTCCAGCGTGACGGCTCGTGGAACAACCGCTCGGTGCCCAATCGCCGCATCGCCAACGACACCCGCGGCTGGATCTCCGAGTTGCTTGCGAAAGCGGTCAAATCCGGCTCACTCAACGATCAACTCAACGGGGTCGACACCGACGGCCTCCTCAGCCTGCTGGCGACCTTTGGCGACGTCGACCCTAGCGACGATTACAACTACCTTGGGTCATCACGCTCCGGCTACGCCGTACAGCCCGGCATCGAAGAATGCGGCACCCTGCTCAAACCGCTCACTCTCGCGGATCTCGTCAGTTCGCAATTCTGGAAGGACCGCTTCTATCAGGCCGAGGAGTACGAGTGGCAGCCGACGCTCTTTCAGCCGGTCGACGGCATGGACCAGATCTGGCGCGCCTTCCTGCGCACGCCGGTAGGCAAGAAGGTGCGCTGCCAGCGTGAAGTGATCGGAGTCCACAACATCACGGAAGGAGGCCGGCCGAAGGTGAAGGTCACCCACCGGCTGGCTGGAAGCAGCGGCACTGGTGAGGAGATCGTCGCCGACTGGTGCATTTCCACGATTCCCCTGCCGATCCTGGCGGGCGTGAAAAACAACTTCACTGATGAGTATATCGCGGCGGTCAAGTCCGTGAACTTCGCGGACACGTGCAAGGTAGGCTGGCAAACCAGCAGCCGCTTCTGGGAAACGCGGGATGAGATGTACGGAGGCATCTCGTATATCAAGGACAACATCACGCAGATGTGGTACCCGTCGTGGGCCTACTTCTCGAAGAAGGGCATTCTCACCGGCGCGTACAACTATGACGACGATGCCCGACTCATGGCCTCCCTGGGATTGAAGGAGCGGCTCGTGCTGGCCATGCAAGGCGGCAAGAAACTCCATCCCGACTTCGAGCGGCACGTGCCCATCGACCTCGGCCTCTCCATCGCTTGGAAACAGATCCCCTACCAACTCGGTGGCTGGGCTGACGACTGGCAGTGCGACATGCCGACTTACGACCGCCTCCTCAAACCCGACGGTCAGGTCTGGGCCGCCGGCGATCAGCTTTCTTATCTCTCAGGCTGGCAAGAAGGAGCGGTGCGCTCGGCCCATCACGTGATCGAAGGCATCACCGGAATCCGCGCAGAAACACCTATGCTGGAGACGGTACCCGTGCCGACATCGCCGAGAAAGGCCCCAACCATTCGGCGAAGAACGCGAGGATTGCCGTAACCCATCGGCACTGTTTGGGTGAGCGACCCTGTGACACCGCGGCGTGGCGGCTTACGCGATGAGAGTGCGCAGTTGAGCGACTTGCTCGCGAAGAGACTTGTCGCGACGCATCCTCCTCTCGCACTCCGCCACGAGCTGGGTCACGCGGCTACAGCTCCGGAGACCAAGCATCTGTGCGATGACGCGGAGCCTTCTCCGCCCCTCGTGTACGCCGAGCCAGGCCGCAATCATCCTCGCCGTCCCGCCATGACTCAATCGAATCTCTCTGCGTGTCGTGTCAAACACTTGGGCGACTGCTCCCACGATGGCTCCCATGGACGCGCGTGTGGCCGCCCGCTGATCGTGGGGAATGTCTTTCTGGCTCCACTTGACGGTCACCTTCTGCCTCATCTTCCGCAACCACTCCTCGGTTCCTAGAAAGATGCGACGGCGCAATCCCTTCCAGATCGGATCGGCGTTCGAGATTCCCTCATCGACGAACGAAACGTAGCTCTCCGGCCAAGAGCTCGCATCGGAGAAATACGGAATGAGCTCATCGAGCTCGAGCCAATCCGGCACCACTTCCAACCCGGCGGTCGCACGATAGCTCGACCAGCGATACTCCTCCGGCCTGGCAACCATGCCGGCGCGCACGGGATTGAGAATCACGTACCTCGCCAGCCGGCGCATGTATTCCTCTGTCTGCACGTGAATGCCTTTGTAGCGCTCGCCGAAGAGGTGCCCGACCCTGCCGTGGCGCCGGTTGTACCAGGCTGCATACGCACCGTTGAGCCATTTCATGCCTCTCGACAGATTCGCGTCCGTCGTTTTGAGGACGAGGTGGAAGTGATTCGTCATCAACACGTACACGCTGATGACAAAGCCGTACCGCTCGGACACTTCTCCCAAAAATGCGAGAAAGCGTTCCCGATCGTGATCGTCGTCGAAGATCCGCTGCCGTCGATTCCCGCGGGACGTGATGTGATAGGTGGCTCCTGGTTGCTCGATTCGAAGTGCTCTTGCCATGCCACCGAGGATCCCTCGGTGTTCAACTTCCTCCGAGGACTCTACGGCTTGCAGACGAAAACCTCCTCGGATCGGAAACTGATCGCCGTTTCGCGACAACTCACACCACGGTAGGTAGAACTCCTAGCCTTGCTTGAACGATCGACTCCGGTGTCCCGCCTCACACCACCGGCTACCCTCCGTGCCGCCTCCGGCGAATTCGGAAAGGGGTCGCAGCTTCAGCTTGGATCACCGATCCCTCGCGGGCCTGCCAAAATTTTTCAGCTTTGAGCATGGGGGTCGCAGCTTCATTGGCTCTCAGGGCCCAGAAGCCGCGACCAGCTCGCGTTACTGAAGCTGCGACCCCAGTCGTTCCCACTGCCACGCCCTGAAGCTGCGACCCCACAAAAGTTCAGGAGCCGTGTCCCTGGATGCATGACGCTTCCTGCGTCCAGGGTGAGCGTTTCCAGAAGGAGAGGCGATGGAAGAAACGACGGTGAAGAGGGAAGGTCTGTTCTCGCGGCTCAATGGTCCGCCGGCTCAGATGTTGATCATCGGAGGTGTGGTGCTCGTTCTACTTGCCCCGTTGATTCCGAGCTTCAAAACGGCGAGGGTCGTCCGCGCTCAGACCGCACTGGAGCAAGTGAGCGCGTTGATCGAAGTAGACGTGGAACCGCTCCGGCGTACACAGCTACGGGAAGAGAAAGACGACGTTGCCGAGGCGCAACGAGACCGCGCTACGCCGCTGGACTACAGCCTCGGCCCCGAGGATGTGCAACGGCAGCAGCAGGCGCGGCAGGCGCGAGCCATGGCTCGGGAGCAGAGAGAGCGGCAGCGCGAGAAAGCTCTCGAGGACAAGCTGGAGGAGTTGAAAACCAAGCATGACGCGAATGATCGCAAGAGATCGCTGCTCGTGGCGCAAACCTCCGCCGCCGGAATGCGCTGGCATCTGTTCCTCCTGTTCCTCGGCAATGCGATGCTTCTAGTCGGGCTGCTGGTGCTCACTCTCGAGAGCGATGGGCCGCGCCAGAAAGTCCTGCTGGTCATTCTCTTGGTGATTATGTTCAGTGCCCTATCCGGGGTGAATCTGACCTTCTTCACCTCGGGCACCCTCGGGAACGACTCGTCGGCTTTGGAGCGAATGATGAAGACTCCTTGACCGGAATCCCCCGACAGCATCCCGAGAGCCTTCCGGCGGGCGAACGCAACGTACAATCCCCGGATCATGCGCCGAGGAACCCTGTTGCTTTCGCTCGCCTTGTCCGCTTCGCTCGCCGCTCAGACGAAGCCGTTCTCCGTGGTCGAGGCCACGATCCCCGAGATGCAAACGGCCTTGCGCACAGGCCGGGTCACGTCGCGCGAGCTCGTGATCCAGTACCTGCTGCGCATCGCGAAGTACGAAGACAAGTTGAACGCGATCATCACCGTGAACCCGCGCGCGCTCGAGGAAGCGGACGCACTCGATCTCGAGCGCAAGGCCGGCAAAATCCGCGGACCCTTGCACGGCATCCCCGTGGCGCTGAAGGACAACATCCACACTACCGACATGCCCACCACTGGCGGCGCCTTGGCGTTCGTCGATCTCGTACCTCCTTACGAGGCGACACTTACGAAGAAACTCCGCGAGGGCGGAGCGATCATCCTGGCCAAGACCCAGATGACCGAGTTGGCCAACTGGGTGGCCGGCGCACCATCGCCGATGCCGACCAACTACAACGCGCTCACTGGCTACGGGTTCAACCCGTACGATCCGCGTCGCGACCCGCGTGAGGTCACCGGCGACGGGCGACCGGCGCTGGCCACGGGCGGTTCGAGCTCGGGAACGGGAACGGCTGCGAATTTCTGGGCCGCGAACGTCGGCACCGAGACTTCCGGCTCCATCCTCAGCCCGGCAAACGCGAACATGCTCGCGGCCATCAAGCCCACCGTGGGGCGGATCTCTCGTTACGGCGTCATCCCCATCACCGCCGATCAGGACACCCCTGGGCCGATGGCGAAAACGGTCACCGACGCGGCGATCCTAATGGGAGTTCTCGAGGGCCCAGACGCCAACGATCCCGCCACGAGTACGTGCACGCCTATCCGTGACTACACGCCTTTTCTGAAACGGGACGGCCTGCAGGGCGCGCGGATCGGCATCCCACGCGCCGTTTTCTACGACAAGTTCACGCCTCCGGGTGAAACGAATCCGCGAGGCGGTCTCAACCCCGAACAACTCGCCGCCATGAGCGAAGCGATCGCCGTGTTGAAGGCTCAAGGTGCCACCGTTGTCGATCCAGCGGACATCCCCAGCGTGATCGAGAAGAATCCCGCGCAGAGCTTCCTGCTCTGGGGTATCTGCACGGACATGGATGACGTGAATGCGAGGAAGTGCTCGATCGACTTCACGTACGGGATGGAGCGCGACTTCAATCTCTGGCTGGCCTCCCTCGGCGAGGCCGCGCCGCTCAAATCCCTCTCCGAATTGCGCAAATGGAACAACGCGCATCAGAAGATGGGCGCCATCAAGTACGGTCAGTCGCTGCTTGACGTCTCGGATGCGATGGACCTCGAGCTTCACCGCGCGCGTTACGAATCCGACCGCGCCCGCGATATCGAGCTCTCCGCGACACGGGGCATCGACGAGGTTCTGAAGGCTCAGAAGCTGGACGCGCTACTCTTCCCTGGTCCGTCCGGAGCGGCCATCTCTGCCCGCCCCGGCTACCCAACGGTGATGGTCCCGTTCGCAACGGTCCCCAATTCCCCGACCCCGGCTTTCCCCGAGTCGTTCAACGCCAAACCTTCCCCGTTCGGCGTCAGCTTCACAGGCACAGCCTGCAGCGAGCCCACCCTCGTGCGCCTCGCCTTCGCATTCGAGCAGGCAACCAAGAAGCGCGTACCGCCGACAGCCTTCCCCTGACACAGGCTCCTGGTCAGAGCACACCGCGGACGATCGACGGGCGCCGCGCCGGGGCTTCTTTAGATCGATCGGGGTCGCAGCTTCAGTCGGGCTCCCGCGAGACGAGGGGTCGCAGCTTCAGCGGCGATCGTCAAGAAGTCCGCGGCCAACTGTCGCTTACCCCCAGTTCCCCGACTGAAGCTCCGACCCTTTTCTCGGATTCAATCTCGCGCCTGAAGCTCCGACTCCTTTCTCACAACGGTGATGGCCCCATTCGCGACGGTCCCCAATTCCCCGACCCCGCCGATCCCCGAGTCGTTCAAGGCCAAACCTTCGCCGTTCGGCATTAGCTTCACAGGTACAGCCTGCAGCGAGCCGACCCTCGTGCGCCTCGCCTACGCCTTCGAGCAGGCAACCAAGAAGCGCGTACCGCCGACAGCCTTCCCCTGACACAGGCTCCTGGTCGAGCACACCGCGGTCGATCGGCGGCCGCCCCGCCGGGGCTTTTAGATCGACCGGGGTCGCAGCTTCAGTCGGGCTCCCGCGAGAGGAGGGGTCGGAGCTTCAGTGTCCTTTGGGGGATGGGGTCGCAGCTTCAGCGGCGATTGCCAAGAAGTCCGCGACCAACTGTCGCTTATCCCCAATTCCCCGACTGAAGCTCCGACCCCTTTTCTCAATTTCGCGACTGAAGGTGCGACCCCGTTTGTGGACTGACCTCATTCCCGGATGTCTGTGCGACTGAAGCTGCGACCCCGATTCGGGTCACGACCTCGGCGACTGAAGCTCCGACCCCGATTCGAGGGGAGACGCGTCGGGAGGCTTGCCGCGGCGCTTCGCCGCGTATACCCTCGCCGTCACGTTGGCGCGGGCAGTGCACGGCCGACACATCTGGAGGGTTTTGCATGAGCGTTGAGACCAATCCCCTGCTTCAGGAAGTTCAGGATCTCGCACCTTTCTACAAGCTCGACGCCGACAGCACGGGCGACGGCGACGGCACTGGCGATGGTAGCGGTGACGCGGACGGCACCGGCGATGCGGACGGTACCGATGGTACCGGTGACGCGGACGGCACCGATGGCACCGGCGATGCGGACGGCAGCGACGGCACAGGCGACGGCGACGGTACCGACAAGACCGACGGCGACGGCACGGACAACGCCTGATCCACGCTTCCGGGGCCGCCACGCGCGCGGCGCGTGGCGGCACTCGCCGAGGTGACTTCTTGACTCTGACCTTTGCGGAGACGCTCGGGGCCATCGGCGCGGACGACTTCCTCTCGCGCGTGTGGGGCCGGACCTTCGCGCACCTGCCGGGCTCGCGCGGACGCTTTCACAGGCTCCTCTCCTGGTTGGAAGTGAACGACATGCTGCAGAAGCACCGGCTCGAGCCGCCGCGCTTGCGCCTGGTGAGGGGCGGCAAGTTCGCTTCGAAGAGCGAGTTTCTTCGCTACGAGGACCGCGTTCCGTTCGTCGTACCCGAGAAGCTCTCCCAGCATCTGCGCGACGGCTACACGCTGATCATCGACGCGGTCGACGATATGACAGACGGTGTCATGCGTCTGGCCGAGGACTTCGAGCGCGTGCTGCGCGAAGGCGTGCAGGTCAACCTGTACGCGGGCTGGCATGAGCAGCAAGGCTTCAACCGCCATTGCGACACGCACGATGTGATCGTGCTGCAGGTCTTCGGCAAGAAGCACTGGCGGGTGTATGAGGGAGGTCGCCCTCATCCGCTCAAGGACGACATCGAGCCCAACACCGAGCATCCCGAGCAACTCGCCTGGGAAGGCACGCTCGAGGACGGCGACGCGTTGTACGTCCCGCGGGGCTGGTGGCACGAAGCCTCCGGAGTCGGAGAGGTCACGCTCCATCTCACGTTCGGCATCCACCAGCGCACCGGTGTGAATCTCCTCCATTGGATGGCCGATCAGCTTCGCGCTTCGACCAACTTCCGCGCACCTCTCCGCAGGTTTGCGACACCGGACGAGCAACAGCAACAGCTCGCCGAGTTGCGACAACAGTTCCTCGACTCCTTCGACCGCGACCTCCTCGGCCGCTACTACCAGCATCAGGACTCACGGGCTCGCACGCGCGGGTGGGCCAGCCTGCCCTGGACCGCGTCCGACGTACCCTCATCCGCGCTCCCCTCGTCGGCGAGCGTGGCGCTGGCCGCTCCGCGCGGAGTGAATCTCATCCGCGAAAACGGTTCTGTGCGATTCGACGCAAACGGACGCGCCTGGAGCTTTGCTGCCGAAACCGAGCCGCTGCTGCGGACCCTGACGCGCGGTCCGGTCACGCTCGGCGAGTTGTGTGACGCGTCCGCCGGGACGCTCGATGATCAGGCCGTGAGGCAATTCGTGGCCGAGCTTGCGCGCCAGGGCCTGATCCGCGTCACGGGCGAGCCTCCCGCGTGAGCAAGGTGTATTGCTCGGACGCCGCGCGACTCCGTGGTGACGACAACACCGCCACCGCGGCGCGCATCGACGTCTGGATCCTCGTCGAGTTCCCGGGCACGTGGGGACCCGATCCGATCCGTGACGCCGCGCTTCCCCCGCTCGTGGTGGCAAATCTGCGACGGGCCGCCAAGCAGATTCCCCGTAGCCGCCTGGTCTTCATCCGCCGGCGCGAAACCTACAGCGGCTGCCGCGTCTACATCCTCCGCAGCGCACCGCAACTGAGCCAGACCATGCTCGACCTCCCCTCGATCGACGAGGTGGCGAACGTTCCCTTCGTGCGGCTCAGCCGCCAACTGGGAGAGGACAGCCCATCGGAACCGCCTTCACTGGCTCGTCCGCTGGTGCTGGTCTGCACGCACGGCCAGCACGACTCGTGCTGTGGCCGGCGCGGCTATCCGCTGTACGACGCCTTGCGGCAGCGCCCGGAGCTCGACGTGTGGCAGTGCTCACACATCGGCGGAGATCGCTTCGCGGCGAATGCGGTCGTGTTGCCGCGCGGGGTTTACTACGGCCCGGTGGAAGCGCGCGAATCCGACGCGCTGACGAGCAGTCTCCTTCGCGACGAGATCTATCTCTCCGCGTACCGTGGCCGCTGCTCGATGTCCCGAGTCGAGCAGGCCGCCGAGACGTTCGTCCGCCGCGCCACCGGCATCCTGGGCACCGAGGAACTGCGCATCCTGCAGCGCGAGTCCCTGGGCGCCGAGCGAACACGTGTCCATCTCGCCGCCGGCGACCACGAGTACCAGGTCATCGTCGAGCAATACGCGATCACCGAAGCGCTCCTCACCTGCACGGCCGGAGCCGTCTTTCCGATTCCACAGTTCCGGCTGATCGAGTTGGAAGTGCAGCAGATCTCCGCGCCTTGAGCGAAGCCGGTTGCCGCGCAGGAATTGTCTCGCGGTCAGCCCGCTTTTCGAGACCCATGGACCACTCGCGCATGCGCTTCCTGTTCGTCTCGATCGTTCTCTTCGCCGCGCTGACCGCTTCGGCGCAGCAGCCCGACTACCGCCCCGGCGCAGCCGCCAAGTTCTTCGCGGGCCTGACCCTGGTCGACCAGAACGGTCGCACTGTCGACCTCTACAAGGACGTGATGAAGGGCCACACCGTGGCCATCCACTCGTTCTTCGCGAGTTGCACCGGCGCCTGCCCGGTGATGCTCGGCACGGTCAGATCCCTGCAGACACGCCTTGGCGACCGCATGGACCGCGAGGTCCGGCTGGTCTCGATCACCGTCGACCCTGCCAACGACACGCCGGCCGTGCTGAAAGAGACGGCTCGGAAGTTCTCCGCGAAGAAGGGCTGGATCTTCCTCACCGGCACCAAGGAACAGGTCGATGCCGCGCTCCGTAAGATCGGCCAGTACACGGCCGTCCGCGAGAATCACCAGAATCTGATCATGGCCGGAAACGACCAGACCGGCCTCTGGAAGAAGATCCACGCGATGGCTACTCCCGCCGAAGTGGGCGACGCTCTCCTCAGTGTGGCCGACGATAAAGTGAAATCCGGCGGCTGACGCGCTTCGCGGCCACATGGACTTTTTGCCGCCAACGAACGAGAAAGTAGGACGTCGCGTCCGTCGAATGGAGCAGCCGCCTTCGCTCCGGCGCGCGTGCCGAGGAGACTGGACCTCCTATTGACGCCGGTTCGCGCGTACGGGCGAAGGCGGCCAGGGTTGCCTCGCACACCGGAGGCGTGCTCGTACCGCGTCCGCGGTGCCCGCACCGCCGTGGTACCTGGCCGCCGGAGGCGGCGCGGAGGGTAGCCGGTGGTGCGAGCGATGGCGAGCGACCACCGGTTTCGGTCCAGAGTTGAGGTCGACCCCGGAAGGGTCGCGGAGGGAGCTACCAAAGATAGCGCTCGTCCTACTCGACACCGTGCCTGGCATCGAGAATCCTCCGCGACCCCTGCCGGGGTCGGTCGCCTTGTCTTCCGCAAACACCGGTGGTCGCTCGCTGCGCGCGCACCACCGGCTACCCTCCGCGCCGCCTCCGGCGGCCATGAGC
>Ga0307505_10000658_pt1 | contig 35967 bp, 32 predicted proteins | sample 23_S_MG_FD_202183 | JGI IMG/M metagenome (GOLD analysis project Ga0307505, IMG submission 202183) | Soil microbial communities from Populus trichocarpa stands in riparian zone in the Pacific Northwest, United States - 23_S | ecosystem: Environmental > Terrestrial > Soil > Riparian zone > Trees...
GGGCGCTGAAGTTGCGCCACCTGGCGCGCGGGCGATACTGAATCGAGATCGAACCTGCGGTCGGCGCCGCGCACGCGCTCGCGCCAAACGCGGCGAGCGGCGCGATTGAAGAAATCGCTGTCGTACTCCAGCTGCTTGTCCATATCGGTCACGCCCGCGAAGCTGGCCGCACAGCGATAGCGCTCGGGGTTGCGGATCGCGCCCCAAAGCGCGGCGTATCCGCCGTAGCTCGAGCCGACCAGGCACACGCGGCTTGGATCGACGACACCTTCACCGGCCGCCCAGTCGACCGCGTCGTCGAGGTCGTCCTGCATTTTCCGACCGATCTCGCCCTTGCCCAGCTCCTCGAATGCCTCGCCGTATCCACCGGAGCCACGGAAGTTGGGCTGCAGCACGGCATATCCGCGGTTTGCCAGCAGTTGCACCTCGTCGGAATAATTCAGCTCGTCGCGGACATTGTATGGCCCGCCATGCGGCAGCACGATCAGCGGCAGGCCCGTAGGCTCGCGCCCGCGCGGTAGGGTCAGGTAGGCGCGAATCTTGGTCCCGTCACGGGCGGTGTATTCGACCGGCCGCACTGGCGAAAGCAAGGTGGGGTCGATCTCCGGGCGAAGCTGCGAGAACTCCTGCAGCTCGCGCGTTTCGCGGGAGTAAATGTACCAGACGCCTGGCTCGTCGGCATCGCTCTTCGCGATCAGCATGCGGCCGCCGTCTTGCGATCGGTCGGCGATCGATACCTGATCACCGCCGAGGGCCTGCTCGAAGCGCGCTTGCAGCCGGGCCATTTCCGGATCGAGCCACACCACGCGCTGGCGATCGTCGGTGAAATAGACCGCCAGCGGCTGGCCGTTCTCATCGAGCTCGGCCCGCTCCAGGTCCCAGTCGGGGTTTTCGTAAAGAATCTCGCCCACTTCGCGAGTGGCCATATTGAAGCGTCGCAAGGCCAGCCGCCCGCTCTCGCCGGGCTCGATCACCACGGCCTCGTCGCTATTCGAGACCAGCCGGACAACGTCCCACAGCTCTTCCGCTTCGTCGCGGGCGATGCGGGCAATGACGCGGAATGGCTCGCCGGCATTCTTGCGGTACCAGACCTTCAGTTTGCCGCCTTCGATCCCCAGGCCGAGGCGGACCACGCCGTCGTTATCGGCTATCCATTCCCACACTCCCGAGCGCCGCTCCACGCGCTCGCCCTTGGTGTCGGTGCCGTCGAGCCGGAAGCGCCATACTTGCGGTTCCTGCTGCACCGATGGCTGCAACGACAGCAACAGGAACTCACCGGCGGGATCGAGGAAGATCACGTCGTCGCCATCGAGGCCCTGCGATCTTGGCCCGACATAGGCCGTCGCGCCGGTCGCAAGCTGAACGACAACCAGCCGCGTTATCCGCACGGCATAGCCATAAAAGTTCGCCGGCGCCGAAAGCGAAACCAGCAAGCGGCCATCGCCCGCCCAATCGAACCATTGCAGTTCCTGATCTTCGGCCAGTGGCACCCGGCTGATGATCTGGCCGCTATCGATGTCGATCACGCCGATGGCCTGCCGCCCACCGCTTGAGACGCTGTAGGCAAGGCGGGAGCCGTCGGGCGAGAGCTCCGGCACACGGCTGAACAGGCTGCGCGCGGCAAAGGAACTGGTCGGGATGACCGGCGGACGCTCAGAGGCGGCGGCAGTCGCCGCTTCCGCCTGGCCGAGCGCCGGAGACGAAAGACATGCCGCCAGCATCGCGGCGATGAGCCGGAACGCGCCTGAGCGCAGCCCGTCGAGCATCGAGATTCCCCCAAATCCTGGCGGAAGAATATCTACCGCATGACGTAAGGCAACAGGATTGCGGCAAAAGCCGCCGTAGAGGCGGGACGCAGGCCCCCTCTAGCACCGGGCCGAGAGGTGTTCGCCAACCTTGCGCGCGGCGGTGGCCCCGGCTAGGGGCGCGGCGCAAATCCCCCACTCCCTAAGGAACTCCCCGATGGCGGTCACCCGCACCTTTTCGATCATCAAGCCCGACGCCACCAGGCGCAACCTGACCGGCGCGGTCACCAAGATGCTCGAGGACGCCGGCCTGCGCGTCGTTGCGTCGAAGCGCATCCACATGAGCCGCGCCCAGGCCGAAGGCTTCTATGCGGTGCACAGCGAACGCCCGTTCTTCGGCGAGCTGTGCGATTTCATGACCAGCGGCCCGGTGGTGGTGCAAGTGCTCGAAGGCGACGACGCGGTCTCGCGCAACCGCGAAGTGATGGGCGCGACCAACCCCGACGACGCCACCGAGGGCACGATCCGCAAGGTCTTCGCCGAGAGCATCGAGGCCAACACCGTCCACGGCTCCGACAGCGACGAAAACGCCGCGATCGAGATCGCGTTCTTCTTCGCGGATGGCGAGATCGTCGGCTGAGGTTTCCCCTTCCTCTTCAGAGGAGGGGGTTGGGGGTGGTGGCGCGGCGCGAAGCGTCGCGCTCTGCCTCGCACCACCCCGCTGCGACTAAGCTCCCCCGGATCAAGTCCGGGGTTCGCTAAGTCTCGCTGCCCCTCCTCTGAAGAGGAGGGGGTTTCTGCTCAGAACTCGTCCGCAACGTCGAGCAGCGAGGTCAGCTTCCTTGGCGCCACCGCGCGCCAGCTGGTGTGAAGCCAGACGGCGATGGCGTTCCAGTCGGTGTCGCCGAGGTCGAGCCGGATACCGACCCAGCCGTCGCCGAAGTAAGCGGGGCGGTAATAGCGCTCGGGATCGTTTTCGATCAGCTGCGCCTGTTCGTCGGGGCCGCTGATCTTGACTAGCAGGCTGGTCTTGCCGTCGCCGTGGTGGTCGAGGCTGACGTAGGCGAATTTCTTGCCCTTCTCGATCCCGAAGCAGGGCATGCCGTGCGACAGAATCTCGTTCGCCTCGGGCAGTTCCAGCGCCCGCTCGCGCACTTGCGCGACCAGCCACTCCGGCGAGGTTTCGCGCGCCACGTATTCGCCGAGCATGCGCGGATAGAGCTGGTATTCGGCCATCAGCACGCGCCTGGCCAGGCTCTCGGCGGTGTCGCCGGGCAGAATCGCCACCGGCACCTGGCCGAGCAGCGGCCCGGAATCGAGTGTTTCGGTGACCACGTGGACCGAGCAGCCACCGTGGCTGTCGCCGGCCTCGATGGCGCGCTCGTGAGTGTGGAGCCCGATGTATTTGGGCAGCAGCGAAGGATGCGTGTTGAGCATCCGCCCGGGCCAACGGTCGACGAAGTGTTCGGTCAGGATGCGCATGTAGCCGCACAACGCCAGGTACTCGGCGCCCGCCTGGCGCAGCGCCGCGTCCATCACTTCCTCGTGTGCCTCGCGTTCCATCCCGCGGTGGCTGTGGGCGAACGTGGCGATGCCTTCGGCCCGTGCGATATTCAGCCCCGGCGCCTCGGGCTGGTTGCTGGCGACGAGCACGATCTCATACGGGCTGTCGGGCAGCCGCGAGGCATAAAGCAGCGCCGACATGGTCGTGCCGTTGCCCGAGATCAGGCAGGCGACCCTGGCCTTGGCCCTGGCCCTGGTGCCGCTCATGCCGGCGCCCGGGTCAGGCGTTTGGTCCAGATCAACTGCGTCTCGTCGGGGAACTCGGGATAGGCCGCGGCGTCGGCCGACCGCAACCGAAAGCCGGATTTCGCATAGAGCCGGCAGGCGCCGACATTGACGTTCTGGGTTTCGACCGAGAGCTCGCTGCAGCCCTTCGACAGCGCCCAGCGCTCCGCCGCGCGCAGCAGTGCCCCGCCGATGCCCTGCCGGCGGGCTTCGGGCCGGACGCGCAGGTCCCAGATGGCCGCCAGGTCGCGGCGCCCTTCGAGCAGTTCCAGGCCCCGCGTATCGAACGCGATCAGCACGCTGCCGATGACATGGCCGTCGGCGCCGGCGGTCAGCAGGCCCCAGTTCGAAAGATCGAATTGCTCGCCCCAGCCGGCGGGCGCATTGCCTTCGATCCGGTCGTAGTCCTTGACCCATGGCCGGGAAACCGGCGCTGCCACCAGCGCCAGGCTGCCGTCCGCGTGCCGTTCGACCTCGAAAATGCGTTCGACGTCGAACGCGATCGGGATCTCGGCGATTGCCGCGACCATGGCTACGTCCGCTTGCCTGATGTCGACCAGAGCGTCCGCCATCAGCTTGCGTGGCTCGCTTGCCACGCCGACCGCGCGGACCAGGTGCCGGCTTGGCCACGCACGGTGCAGCCGCGCGGGCCCGCGATCACTTCGCCGATGCGCATGACCTCCTCGCCCGCCGCCTCGAGCTCGGCGGCGACTTCGCGGGCCAGCTCAGCCGGCACCGCCAGCACCATGCCGATACCGCAGTTGAAGGTGCGCGCCATCTCGCCGGGCTCGATATTGCCTTGCCCCTGGAGGAAGGCCATCAGCCGCGGCTGCTCCCAGGCGTCGGCGTCGATCATCGCATGCGCGCCAGCGGGCAGCACACGCGGCACATTCTCGAGCAAGCCACCGCCGGTGATGTGGGCGAGAGCATCGACCTTGCCGGCGCGGACCACCGGCAGCAGGCTCTTCACATATAGGCGCGTCGGCGCCATCAGCGCCTCGATCAGCAGTTGCTCGGGGTCGAACAGCGCGGGGCGGTCCATCCGCCAGCCGAGGTCTTCGGCGAGCCGCCGGACCAGCGAATAGCCGTTCGAATGCACGCCCGAACTGGCGAGGCCGAGCAGGACATGGCCGGGCGCGACCCGCTCGCCGGTCACTTGCTCGCCGCGCTCGACCGCGCCGACGCAGAATCCGGCGAGGTCGTAGTCACCTGGCGCATACATCCCCGGCATCTCGGCGGTTTCGCCGCCGATCAGCGCGCAGCCGGCGAGGGTGCAACCCTCGGCAATGCCGGCGATGACTCGTTCGGCGATGCCATTGTCGAGCTTGCCGGTGGCGAAATAGTCGAGGAAGAACAGCGGCTCGGCACCCTGCACGATCAGGTCGTTGGCGCACATCGCGACCAGGTCGATGCCGACCGTGTCATGCCGGTCGAAATCGATGGCGAGCTTGAGCTTGGTGCCGACCCCGTCGTTGGCGGCGACCAGCAGCGGGTCGATATAGCCCGCCGCCCTGGGATCGAAAAACCCACCGAAGCCGCCGATCTCGGCGTCCGCACCGGGCCGCCGCGTGGCCCTGACCAGCGGGCCTATCACCTTGACCAGTGCATTGCCCGCGTCGATCGAAACCCCGGCTTGCGCGTAGGTATAACGGTCGGGCGGGGGGTCGTTCGAAGCCATGGAGCGCCGCTTTATCCTTTCGCGCTTGGATTTCCACTCGCCATTGGGCAAAAGGCCGGCGATTTCCCCGATGGCCAGTCCCACACTCATCCTCACCCTTCCCAAAGCCCTATCCGCGCGCGGCGCCTGGGCCCCGTTCGCGGCAGCGCTGGCGCTCGTCGCCGGCGTGGCGCTGCTGGCGCAAGTCGAGGGCGATCGCGGGATCATACCGGTCGCCAGCAGCGAGGACATCGAGGTCCGCGGCATCCGGGTCAACGTCTCGGGCAAGAACCCCGACGATGCGCGGCTGAAGGGCTGGGAACTGGCGCGCAAGCTGGCCTGGCAGCAGCTCGACGGCCCGGCCATCCCGGACAACCAGCTGCAAGGCCTGGTCTCGGCGATCGTTGTCGAGCAGGAGCGGCTCGGGCCGCGCCGCTACATCGCCACGCTCGGCGTAATCTTCGACCGCGCCCGCGCCGGCGGATTGCTCGGGCGCGAGGGCGCGCGCTCGCATTCGGCGCCGATGCTGACGCTGCCGGTGCTGATCACGGGCGGCACCCAGACCACCTTCGAGGTGCGCACCGAATGGCAGCGCGCCTGGGCCGGAACCCAGTTCGGCGGCAGCGCGATCGACTATGTTCGCCCCTCGGGCGCGGGCGGGGAATCGCTGCTGCTGACCTATGGCCAGACCAACCGCCGCAGCCGCGCCTGGTGGAACGACATTCTCGACCAGTTCAGCGCCGCCGACGTGCTGATCCCGATCGCCCGGCTGACCTATGCCTACCCCGGCGGCCCGGTGGAAGGGCATTTCACCGCGCGCTATGGCCCGGACAGCAAGTACCTCGGCCAGTTCACCCTGCGCGTGCAGAACCCCAGCGGCATCCCGGCGATGTTCGAGCGCGCGGTCGAGCGGTTCGACACGCTGTACACCCGCGCGCTCGACCAGGGCCTGCTGCGGCCCGACCCGACGCTGTCGCTCGGCTCGGTCGAGATAAGCCCCGCGGTGCGCGCGCTGATCGATGCGGCGCGGCTGGCCGAGGAAACCGCCGCGGCGGCGGCGACTGAAGTCGTGCCCTCGGAGACCGACGCCGGGGTCGTGACCCCCTCGCCGACGCCCGACGCGCCGCAATCGCTTGGCACCTTCACGGTCCAGGTCGCCACGCCCGACGGACGCTCGTTCGACGGCGCGCTCGGCTCGATCCGTGGCGCCTCGGGCGTGCGCGGGGTTTCGGTCAGCAGCACTGCGGTCGGCGGCACTTCGGTGTTCCGGGTGAGCTATCTTGGCGACTTGGGCGACCTCGCCGCCGCGCTGCGTGCTGCCGGGTGGAACGTCAACCAGGGCAGCAGCGCGCTCGCCATCTCGCGCTGAGCGCGGCGTGTGGCTCCCGTCCTTCGTCATTGCGAGGAGCGTAGCGACGAAGCAATCCAGGGCGGCGCGCTCCGCCCTGGATTGCTTCGCTTCGCTCGCAATGACGAACTAAGGGATTTGGCATGACGCAGATCGCCCTGCCGCTGGTTCAAGGGGTCCCCGGCCCCTCGCGGATCGTGATCGGCGCGGCCAACGCTCCGGTCGCCGAAGCGCTCGCGCATCCCGAGAACTGGCCGTTCGGCACCGCCGTGCTCACCGGCCCACCGCGCTCGGGCAAATCGCTGTTCGCGCGCTGGTTCGCGGAGAGTGGCGGTGAGGTGGTGGATGACGCCCAGGCGATGGACGAGGCCGAGCTGTTCCACCGCTGGAACCGCGCGCAGGAACAGGGCACGCCGCTCTTGATCGTGGGCGGCGAGCCGCCGTGGGACATCGCGCTGCCCGACCTCAAGAGCCGCCTCGGGGCCGCGCTCCAGCTCGAGATCGGCCTGCCCGACGATGCCATGGCGGCCGAGTTGCTCCATGTCCTCGCCGAACAGCGCGCGCTGCCCTTGGGCGCCGAGGCGGCCGATTACCTGGTCCCGCGCGCCGGGCGCTCATGGGCCGCGCTCGAGAAGCTGGTCGAGGCGATTGACCGGCTGAGCCTTGAACGCAAGGCCGCGGCCACCCAATCTATCTGGCGAGCGGCGCTGGAGAGCGTTCACGGTCCGGAAGAGCCGCGCTTGCTATAGGTGGGCGTTTGAGGGAGAATCGGGGGGCAATGTTCGACCGGCTGACCGCCTATCTGGACTCGATCCGCGCCCGCGACCCGGCGCCGCGGTCGCGCGCCGAGGTCCTGCTCTATCCGGGCGTGTGGGCGCTCGCCTATCACCGCGCGGCGCACTGGCTGTTCGTCGGCGAGCTCTATTTCCTCGCCCGGGCGGTCAACCACTGGGCCCGCTGGCTGACCGGGATCGACATCCATCCCGGCGCGATAATCGGCCGCAACTTCTTCATCGACCACGGCTTCACCGTGATTGGCGAGACCGCCGAGATCGGCGACAACGTGACCATCTACCAGTGCGTCACGCTCGGCGGCACCAATCCGACCAACGGCGTCGGCGGCAAGCGCCACCCGACGATCGGCGACAACGTCATCATCGGCTCGGGCGCGCAGATCATCGGCCCGATCACCGTCGGCGCGCGCGCCCGCGTCGGCGCCAATGCAGTGGTCACCGAGGACGTGCCCGAAGGCGCCACCATGGTCGGCCTCAAGGCCCGCTCGACGCTGGTCCCGGCGGAAACCTGGCTGCGCGAGTTCATCCCCTACGGCACCCCGTGCGACGAGCCCTGCGAGCCCGCCGTGGAGCGGGTCATGCAGCTCGAAGCCGAACTGGCGAAGCTCAAGGCCGAGGTCGAAGCGCTCAAGGAAGCCACCACACCCGCTCATCCTGAGCCTGTCGAAGGACACGCGCCCGGCGACCGGGCCCGCAAGAGCCGGGCCGCCAGCTGATGCGGTGGCCGGGCCAGGGCGGCGAAGTAGTCGCCTTTCCCGGCCGGCATTTACCCCAGCAAGTCGGCTTCGAGCGCGCCGAATTGCAGCGCATCCTCGACCTCTACGGCCGCATGGTCAGCGCCGGCGAATGGCGCGACTACGCCATGAACTTCACCCGCGACGCCGCCGTGTTCGCCGCCTTCCGCCGCGCCGCCGAAGTCCCCCAGATGCGCCTCGAAAAGCGCCCCGCGCTGAGGGGGCGCCAAGGCCTATGGGCGCTGTTCGGCGAGCACGGCCAGGTGCTCAAGCGCGGGCACGAGCTGGCGGGCGTGCTGGCGCCGATGGAGCGGCGGCTGCTGAAGGTGGTGAGCGGGTGATCTGATCGCTTTTTGCGCAATCTGTCCGACGAGCACGACTCCTCGCTCGGCCTTCGTGACGACTTAGCTGGCCTCGTGGGACGGGGAAGCCGTAAACTTGCTCCAGATGGATGCCGCCAAGGTGCGCCACAGAGGATGCCCCGTCTTTCTCTTGTAGATTCGGCTGGCGACGAGGCCGGCGTACGTAGAAACAAGCCCGAGCCAGACCCAGTTCATCGAAACGGACGACTGGTATTGAAACGAATCAACGATCCAAGAATTGATGTGCTTCACGATTTCGTGGCTGTAATAGGCCACTGGCACGATGCTGACTATCTCCGCGCCCACGAGCAGATCCCGAGAGTCCTCGCTGGTTCTTTGGCTCTCTCGTTCGGATAGCAATCTCGACACATACTGAAATCGGCGCGCCGCACTGTCGATGGCTTCAAAATACAGGCCGATCCGTCGGTTAACGAATTCCTCGTACGTCTGGTAACCCTCGACCCTTTCAAACAGCGTGCCGGCCAACAGGCCACGATACACCTTCAAGTAATACCGGGACCATTCCAGCCGATAATGGAGCCCTTCCACTCCATCATCGACGGAGCGACGGATGCGTCTGATGGAATCGAAATTCGACCTGATTTTCGATAGCTCTTTGTTTTGCTCTATCTCAGATATTAGTCGCCGCATTCTGTCGTTGGCGTTGTCGATACCCGCGTGCTCGAAGATCGACGCCAATCGAAAAATTGCGAGGTAGTGCACTCGATCGATCATTCGCCCGATTTGCCAGGTGGCATTGTGCGGACAGAGCATCAAATAGACGAGAGGGTGCTCTGTTGATCCTGCGGACACGAAGCCGGAACCGAGTGAAGTAATATGAAGCGCTCTACTGCGATTCAGCCTCGAGATAGCGAACTCCGCGGAGCGACGCGCCTGACCTCTATTCCGTCGGTTTTCTTCAGAGGAGCGGCGATTTAAGATCAATTTGACGGCCACGGGCCAGACAGAATCAACAAGTTGCATTAATCGTGGATTTTTTTCAGGAATTCGTAAATCCGCGTGGATGTTGTCGAATACGTTGTTGAACTTCTTTCTCTTTGGCCTCGGTTGCGGAGGACCTTCGAAGAGCGATGCTTGCTCCTGGTCGTCGGGTTCGATGTAAGCGGGTACAGATAAGCTGAGACCGACGAAATCGGCAAATTTGTGCCTCTCAGAGTTGCACGCCACTGAATCGACCGAAATTGTTTCTCCAGGAAATATCAGTTTCTCAACAGATCCCATTACTTTTATTAGAGATGCTTGAATATCTTTGAGTCGATCGTCGGCGGACGTATTAGCTCCTACACGCTTCAATGAGATCATGTGATTGACCTCGTGAATTTTGGAATTTTCGACACGCCACCGTATCAACTCTTCGACGTCGTTAAGTGCGTGGAACAAGCTTGAGAAGGGTTCTGGAAGGTCGGGGGTGCCGCTGTAGCGGGAGAAGTCGATCACAAGCTTCGACGTCCAGATTTCGTCCAGGATGTCGATGGAGATTGAGATTACGACTGCGTCCAACGATGTTCTAAACGTGCAGTGACGGCGCGCTTCGAGAGATTCAGGGCTGAATGGCTCTAGCGATGTCGCCGTCGTCGAGACTTTGCGAAGCTTCTTGTGAATTTTGGCCGCGAAGTCGGATATCGCCTGGCGCCAGTAAACATCGACTTCGCCGGCAGGCAATCGATAGGCGCGGTGAAGAAGGAGTGCGGGATTTCCAACGTTTACAGTTGAGCGGCGGTGCGTAAACACTGCGGCATCGTTGAGATGCGAGCGACTTTCCGATTTCGGCATTTGCGCTCGCTCCCCCTAGCTCGCCCGCAAACGACTTTCATAGTTAAGGAGTCAGCTTGGTTGCAAGCATGAGGACTAACTTATTGTTGGGCCTGACACGCGCCGGCTTGCCGTTCTAATTCCGGGGACACAACACCAAATAGCTTCGTTATCCCCGCTCCGGTCACGCCCACTCGACGAGCTTCAGGCCTTCGATCCTGCGGAAATCCTTGCTGTTGCGGGTAATCAGCGCGGCGTTGCGGGCGATAGCTTGCGCGGCGATGAGCCTGTCGAGCGTGAGCCTTCGGTCGTAGGACAGCTCGTGAATGATCGCGCCATAGGCGAGTATGTCGGCGTGGGTGAACATCTCCACGCTGTAGGTCTCCAACAGCCGGTCGAGCAGCTGCCGCCGGCGATGTTCCAGGCCAGGTTCGGCGCTGACGCCATTCTCCAGTTCGATCCGGGTTATCATCGATAGCACCGGAACTTCGGGGAGGGCGGAAACGCGCTCGTGCGTGGGCCCGTGCACATCGCGCAATGCAATGGCGATGTTCGTATCGATGAAGATCATGCCGCAGGCGTGGTCAAAGCAGGCCCTTGCGGTTGGGAAATTCAAACGGATCGCGCGGTTGCACGCCGCCATCCGGCGTGCCTATCGCGGCCATGTCTTCCCACGCCTGCTGCATCCTCCGGCGGGCCTCTTCAGGATTGTGGGACAGCCGGATCGTCACCGTATCGCCCGACTTCTCCAGCTCTACCTCGGCTTCGGCCGGAATGGCGAAGCCCTTCGGCAGGCGCACTGCGACGCTGTTGCCGGACTTGAAAGTCTTGGTGTGAACGGGCTTGTTCATGGCTCGATGTATATACGGGATATACGGACAATCCGCAAGCTAACCCGCAAAGAAATTCCCGCTCGGCACCGCCACCACCGCACCTTCCTCGAACACCACCCCCGGCGCATCGCCGCCCGCGGCCACAACCTCCATCGCCCGCCGCAGCATCCGGCGCTGCAGGCCGATGCCCTTGTCGCTGGTGACCAGGTGCTCCTCGCTGTGCAGCGAGATCGGGCCCTGGCCCGCTTGCGCCTCGTAGTCGCCGGGCTGGTCCTGGCGCTCCTCTAGGTTGCGTTGGTGCCAGGGTTTGAAGTTCTCGGCCTCGAGCCCGCGCATCGGGCGCTTGCCGTCGGGGGTTACGGCCGCGCGCATGGACATGACGATGCGGCAGTGGCTGTCGTCGACCGGGACCGCGGCGCCGATGCCGTTGGGGCGACCGGGGCGCATGGCGACGTCGGGCACGAACATCAGATTGGGCAGGAACCAGGTCGAGACGCGGTCCACGCTGCGGCCATCGGCGAGGTCGCGGTGCGCGGTGTAGGTGACGCCGCCGTCGATCTCGTCGAAGCGCACGGTCGGCATGACCTCGAATTCGCGTACGAACTGGGTGCCGCTGAAAGTGGTGTGCAGCACCTGGACGTGAAACGGGTCCATCACGTTGTCGTTCATGTGCAGCCACGAATAGGGCACCACCTCCGGCCCATCGATGTCGCCGTGGCTGCCGAGGCTGTTGTCGAACGCGAGGTAGTCCTCGCCCTCCTCGAGCGGCTCCATCGCGTCGAAGCGGGGCAGCGCCGGCATCCGCTCGGGCGGGCCCATGTAGGCCCAGACCAGGCCGTAGCGCTCGCGCAGCGGATACCACGGCTGGCGATGCTCCGGCCGGCTTGCACGCGGGTTGGGCTCGCACGGCTGCTCGAGGCACTGGCCGTCGACCGCGAATTTCCAGCCGTGATAGCAGCAGCGGATCCCGTCGGCCTCGACGTGGCCATAGATCAGGCTGGTGCCGCGATGCATGCAGCGCGGATAAAGCAGTCCGGGGCGCCCCTCGCCGTCGCGAAACACGATCAGGTCTTCGCCCAGGATGCGGATCTCGCGCGGGCGGTTGACGACGTTGCGGCTGGCGAGCAGCGGCTGCCAGTAGCGCCGCATCAGCTCGCCCATCGGCGTGCCGGGGCCGACCTTGGTCAGCGCGTCATCGGAATGCTGCGGCGCGCGGCCGTAAGCAGTGCCCTGCGGGACGTCGCGCGCAATGGCGGGCTTCTCTTGCGTGGCCATGGAGCCTCTCCTCACGCCCCTCGTTCGGGGGCTTTGGCGTCATGCTAGGTCAGCGTGCGGCCATGCGCAATTTCCCCGACATGCCGCGGCCGGAATACGGTTAGCGCGATGTTAACCATGGCTAGGTATTCCCGCGGCATGGGGGAGATTTCACTGATCGCGCAGGGGTTCGGTCGCCGCAAGTCGCCGCGGCTGCGGCTCGACATGCCCGCGCGGCTGGTCACGCTCGATCGCACTTATCCGGTCGTGCTGGAAAACCTCTCAGAGGGCGGCGCGAGGATCACTTTGCCGGTGGCTGACGTTGCCGTCGTCGGCGTGCTGCGCTGGATGGATTTTCACGCCTTTGCCGATGTGGTGTGGCGCGAAGGCCTGTCGGTGGGCCTGCAATTCGACACGCCGATTTCGCTCGAAATGCTCGAAGCGACGCAAACCTATCACCTGCAGCTCGCGGTCCAGATGCGGCAGGGCGGGCCCGGGATGCGCGGCTGCTAGCGCGTCACAGCTTCGCCAGCGCGGGGATCAACTGGTCGTATCGGTCGATCACCGCATCGGCGCCGAGCTCGGCGGCTGGCACATCGTTGTAACCGAAGCTGAGCGCCACGACGGGCACCTTGGCATTGCGCGCGGCGCGAACGTCGTAGGTCGAGTCGCCGACCATCGCGAAGGTGCCGCCGCCGCACATCAGGATCGCGGTGTCGATCATGTCGGGGGCGGGCTTGGCGCGGCCCGGGCCGAGCGTGTCGCCGCCGAGCACGACTTCGAACCGGTCGCTCATGGCGAGCGCGTCGAGCAGCTTGCGGCTGAAGACCTCGATCTTGTTGGTGATCACCGCCAGCTTGCAGCCCTTCTCAAGCAGCGCGTCGAGCGCCTCGAGGCAGCCGGGGTAGGGCACGGTGTGGTCGGCGATGTGGGCCTCGTAATGCGCCAGCAGCTCGCCGAAGGCGGCCTCGAACTCGGCCTCGGGCACGGCGCCGCCGGTCTTCTCCAGCGCTCGTTCGAACATCAGCCGGGCGCCGCCGCCGACGAGGAAGCGGGTCTCCTCCGGCGTCACCCCGGGCCGGCCGACAGTGGCGAGCGCGTGGTTGATCGCGGGGGCCAGGTCGCGGTTGGAATCGACCAGCGTGCCGTCGAGGTCGAAGCCGACGATCTGGAAGGGGAAGTCCATCGGGGAAGCCTTGCCGCACGCATATGGAATCGGCAACCGAATGGTGGCATTGCCCCCGGCCATGGCTTCCGCCGAAGAGATTACACGTCCGATCGCCGCTATCGTGCTCGCCGCGGGCAAGGGCACGCGGATGCGGAGCGCGACCCACAAGGTGCTGCACCCGATCGCCGGGCGGCCGATGATCGAGCACCTGCTGGCCGCGCTGGCCGAGCTGGCCCCGGCGAAGACCGTGGTGGTGGTCGGCGAGGGGCGCGAGCAGCTCGAGGTAGCGCTGGCGGGCCGGGCGGAATTCGTTGTCCAGGAACCGCAACTCGGCACCGGCCACGCGGTGCTCCAGGCGCAAGGCGCGCTCGAAGGCTTCGCGGGCGACGTGCTGGTGCTCTATGGCGACGTGCCGTTTGTGCGCGCCGAGACCATGCGCTCGATGCTCGAGAGGCTTCAAGCCAGCGACGAGCCGGCCGTGGTGGTGCTCGGCTTCGAGCCCGCCGACCCGCTGCAATACGGCCGCGTCATTGCCACCGGCGACCGCATCGCCTGGATGGTCGAGCACAAGGATGCCGACGAGGGCCAGCGCGCTTGCCGGCTGTGCAACTCGGGCGTGCTGGCGGCGCGGGCCGAGGCGCTGTTCGCACTGCTCGCCAAGGTCGGCAACGACAACGCGCAGGGCGAGTACTACCTGCCCGAGATCGTCAACGTGGCGATTGCCGCGGGGCTGACCTGCGCGGTGATCGTCACCGCCGATCCCGACGAAGTGGCTGGGATCAACTCGCGCGCCGAGCTGGCCCAGGCCGAGGCCCGCTGGCAGCAGGCGCGGCGGGCGCGGGCGATGGCCGAAGGGGCGAGCCTGGTTGCGCCCGAGACGGTGTACTTCAGCTGGGACACCCGGCTGGGGCGCGATGTCATGGTTGAGCCCAACGTGGTGTTCGGCCCCGGCGTCGAGGTGGCCGACGACGCCACCATCCACGCCTTCAGCCATGTCGAAGGCGCGCGACTGGCGAGCGGTGCCTCCGTGGGGCCATTTGCGCGGCTGCGCCCTGGCGCGGTGCTGGAGCGGGACGCCAAGGTCGGCAATTTCGTCGAGGTCAAGAACGCGGTGCTGGGCGAGGGCGCCAAGGCCAGCCACCTAAGCTATCTTGGCGATGCGACAATCGGCGCGGGGGCGAATATCGGCGCGGGCACGATCACCTGCAATTACGACGGCTACTTCAAGAACCGCACCGAGATCGGCGCGCGTGCCTTCATCGGCTCCAACACCGCGCTGATCGCGCCGGTCAAGATCGGCGCCGACGCCATCGTCGCCGCCGGCAGCGCGGTCAGCCGCGACGTCGCCGACGGCGAACTGCGCATGGTCCGCGCCGAGCAAGTGGCCAAGCCGGGCTGGGCGACGCGCTTCCACCAGGCGATGAAACGCAAGAAGGCGGCGGGGAAGTGAAGGGCGATGACGCTATTTCAGGTAAAACTCAGGCAGCAGAACATCCGCAAGGATGACCTCTTGGTTGACCTGCAACGCGTTGCGTCAAACTTGGGTGCCGACAGCGTCACAAGGGAGCAGTATCGCGCCCACGGAGGGTTCGCCCCCGCGACTCTCCAGAAGGCCTTTGGAGGCTGGAACCTCGCATTGGAATCTGCGGGACTTATTGTAAGTCATCGCAAAGGCATCCCAGACGAGGAGTTCTTTTCGAACATCGCTGCTGTTTGGACAACGTTAGGCCGACAACCCACCAGCAAGGATATGTCGGATCGATCGTCTGGCTCAGTGCATCCAATCGGAAGCTACAAGCGTCGCTTTGGCACCTGGAATGCCGCGTTAATAGCATTCTCTCAATTCATCAGCCGAGATGATGAGCCGGTTAAGTTCGATGCGCCAATGAATGTGGGAGTGCGAAAGGACGCGATTAGAAAAAGATCGACGCGCGACATAAATTGGAGACTTCGAGCTAAAATCCTCATTAGGGACGCTTGCATTTGTCAAATGTGCGGCGCGAGCCCCGCAAAATTGCCTGGGTGTGTGTTGCACGTCGATCATATCACCGCATGGTCCAACGGCGGAGAAACCGTTGAAGAAAATCTCCAAACGCTCTGTGAGCCGTGCAACATCGGCAAGTCCAACATGGACATCAGCAAGAACCAATCCGCTTGACATGATATCATGATATGATATCAGTATATCACTATGACCCGCATTCTTGCCGACCTACCCGATGACGATCTCAAGTGGCTCGACCAACGGGCTGCCGAGCAGGGCAAGTCGCGCGCCTCGGTGCTGCGCGAGGCGGTCGCCGCCTATCGAGCGGAGGCACCGTTGGATTGGTTGGAAGCGGGCTTCGGAGCGTGGAAAGATCGCGACGACATCGGTGATTCGGTCGAATGGCAGCGGCGCGAAAGGGCCTCGTGGACCCGACCGTGGGATCCCGACTACGAAGAGGTTCGCGCGGAATTTCCCGATTTGTTCGATGAAGCGGACGATCGTGAGCACGAGCTGCACAAGGCTTGGCTCGCGAAGCACGGCCGGACGTTAGGGGATGGGCTTGGCTATCTCGCCTTGACGAAGCCCCCGCCGAAATCATCCGGCAAGACCGTTTCGGAGACAGGTCCCGAGAGCTCCAACGCCAGGAAGCGCGCCAGGAGGTGAGCGGCTATTCGTTCGACAGCAATATCATCATCGACGCCCTGCGCGGGTTCGAGGAGGCACACGTCGAGTTACGGCGCGCCGTCGAGCGCGGAGGACGGACCTGGATCAGCCGGATGGTCTGGATCGAAGTCATGTCGAAGGGGGCCGGCGAGGGGCTGCGAAGGGCGGAGCGGTTTCTCGCTGGTTTCGGCATCGATGAAGTCGATGAGGAAATCAGCATCCGGGCCGCTTCCCTGCGTCGGGAGCGTCCGGGGCTGAAGTCGCCGGATGCAGTAATCCTGGCAAGCGCGCTCACCCGCGGACGCGTGCTTGTTACACGCAATATCAGAGACTTTCCCGAGAACATGCCGGGCATCCGCGTTCCTTACCTCACTCCTCGGAAGGTTTGAATTCCATGTGCGGAATCATCGGCATCGTCGGCAAGGCAGCGGTCGCGGAGCGGCTGGTCGATGGCCTGCGGCGGATGGAATACCGCGGCTACGACAGCGCGGGCATTTGCACGCTCTACCAGGGCGAGCTGGTCCGCCGGCGGGCCGAGGGCAAGCTCGGCAACCTCGAGCGCGAGCTGGCGAAGCATCCCGCGCCCGGCGAGGTCGGCATCGCCCACACCCGCTGGGCCACGCACGGCGCCCCGACCGCGCACAACGCCCATCCGCATGCGACCGGCGAGGTGGCGCTGGTCCACAACGGCATCATCGAGAACTACAAGCCGCTGCGCGACGAGCTGATCGCCCGGGGGCGCAAGTTCGAGAGCGAGACCGATACCGAGATCGTCGCCCACCTGGTCTCCGAGCAGGTCGAGGCCGGGAAATCGCCCGAGGAGGCGGTCAAGGCGGTGCTGCCGCAACTGCGCGGCGCCTTCGCGCTGGCGATCGCCTTCCGTGCTCACCCCGACATGCTGATCGGCGCGCGGCTCGGCTCTCCGCTGGTGGTCGGCTTTGGAGCGGGCGAGACCTACCTCGGTTCCGATGCCCTCGCGCTGGCGCCGCTGACGCAGCAGATCGCCTATCTGGAAGAAGGCGACTGGGTCGTCATCACGCGCGAAGGCGCGGCCATCTTCGATAAGGATAATAACGCGGTGGAGCGCGAAGTTACCACGTCGGGTGCATCGGCCGAAGCAATCGAGAAGGGCCATTACCGCCACTTCATGCAAAAGGAGATCTTCGAACAGCCGACCGTCGTCGCGCAGACCCTGCGCAGCTATCTGCGCCCGGTCGAGATGCAAGTGGCGCTGCCGCAGATCGATTTCGACATCTCGGCGGTCGAGCGGGTCACGATCGTCGCCTGCGGCACCAGCTACTACGCTGGGATGGTCGCCAAGTACTGGTTCGAGCGGTTCGCGCGCGTCCCGGTCGACATCGATTTCGCCAGCGAGTTCCGTTACCGCGAGCCGGTGCTGCCGCCGGGCGGGCTGGCGCTGTTCATTTCGCAGAGCGGCGAGACGGCGGACACCCTGGCGGCCTTGCGCCACTGCAAGGCCGCCGGGCAGACCATCGCGGTGGTGGTCAACGTCCCGACCAGTTCGATGGCGCGCGAGGCCGACCTGCTGCTGCCGACCCACGCCGGGCCGGAGATCGGCGTCGCCAGCACCAAGGCGTTCACTTGCCAGCTCGCCGTCCTGGCCGCGCTGGCGGCGCATTTCGCGGTCAAGAAGGGCCGCATGAACCGCGACGAGGAGGCCGAGATCGTCCGCCACCTGCTCGAGGCGCCGGCCGCGCTCAACGCCGCGCTCGATCACGACGACGAGATTGCGGCGATGGCGCACCTGATCGCCCCGGCCCGCGACGTGCTCTACCTCGGCCGAGGACCGGACTTCCCGCTGGCGCTCGAAGGCGCGCTGAAACTGAAGGAAATCAGCTACATTCACGCCGAAGGTTACGCCGCGGGTGAAATGAAACACGGCCCGATCGCGTTGATCGACGAGGCCGTGCCGGTGATCGTGCTCGCGCCCTCGGGCCCGCTGTTCGAGAAGACCGTCTCGAACATGCAGGAAGTGCGCGCCCGCGGCGGCAAGGTCGTGCTGATTTCCGACAAGGCCGGGCTGGCCGAAGCGGGCGAAGGTTGCCTGGCAACGATCGAGATGCCGCGCGTCCACCCGCTCATCGCGCCGCTGGTCTATGCCGTGCCGGTGCAGCTGCTCGCCTATCACACGGCTTGCGTCAAAGGCACCGATGTCGATCAGCCGCGCAATCTCGCGAAATCGGTGACCGTCGAGTAAGGCGAAAAAATCGCCTCTTTCGGGGTACGCGCTTTACGGTGCCCTAACCATTACCGGTCTAGGCCGTGCCGGTGACGGGCAATCATTCCGACCTGCCGAAGCTGCCACTGCGGCTGACGGCGCTGCAGGTGCTCGGCCTGCGCGATCCCGAGGAGGGCGATTGGGCCCGCCTGCGGGCGCTGCAATATTCCCAGCTGCACAAGGTCATGCTGACCCGCGCCGTGGCGCATGCGCTGTCCGTCTTGGTGACTATCGGGCTGTTTGCCGGCCAGGTGCCGGTGTGGCTGCTCGGAACCTGGGCCTTCGCGGTCATGGCGGCGCTGCTCAATGCCACCCGGATCGACCGCACCTTGTTCGACATCGACCGGCGCCAGATGAGCCGGCTCGAGTACCGGCACCAGACGCTGGGCGTATCCGCGCTCGCGGTGTGCTGGGCGGCGGCGCTGGTCGCATTCGTGCCCTACGCCACGCCGACCGAGCATTTCGCGCTGTGGACGCTGGTGGCGATGCTGATCGCCAGCTCGGCGGCGATGATGTCGGCGGCGCCGATGTCGACGCTGATGTTCGCCGCGATCACCGGCGGCACGGCCACCGTCACCTTCGCGCTCGGCGGCGATTACGGCTTTGCCGCTGCCACTGCCGCGTTCCTGGCGATCGCGGTCTCGGGCACTATCGAGGGCGCGCGGACCTGCCTGTCGGCCCGCATTGCCGAAGCCAGCGTCAGCGAGAAGGACGAGGTCGTCTCGCTGCTGTTGCGCGAGTTCCAGGAGAACGAAGCCGACTGGCTGTGGCAGATCGACACCAACCGCCGCGTGCGTTCGGCCAGCCCGCGGTTCGCCTTCGCGCTGGGCAAGGACCCGCGCGAGATCGACGGGGCGTCGTTCGTCCAGCTTATCGCAGGCGAGGCCTGGGACAGCGGGCACTTCCCGCCCAGCCTGCATGACCTGGCCGAGCGGCTCAAGCTGCGCGAGAGCTTCTCCAACCTGCTGGTTCAGGTCCAGGTCGCCGCGGGACGGCGCTGGTGGGAACTGTCGGGCACGCCGATGCTCGACGAACAGAGCAACTTCATCGGCTTCCGCGGGGTCGGCTCGGACGTCACCGAGCAGCGCGAATCCGACGAAAAGATCGCTTACCTCGCCCGCTACGACACGCTCACCGGCCTGCCCAACCGGCTTATGCTGACCGAGGCGCTGGGCGAGGCGATGCGCTACGCCGAACAGTGGAAGACCAGCTGCGCGTTCCTGATGATCGACCTCGACCGCTTCAAGTCGGTCAACGATTCGCTCGGCCACCAGGTCGGCGACCGGCTGCTAGCGCAAGTTTCGCAACGGCTGAAGGGGGTCATCGGCGACAGCGAACAGTGCGGCCGGCTCGGCGGCGACGAGTTCGCCATCGTCATTCGCGACGCCTCGGACAAGGACCGCGTCGGCCGCATCGCCGATGCGGTGATCGAGAGCCTGTCGCAGCCCTACGACGTCGACCACCACAAGCTCTACATCGGCGCCAGCGTCGGCTCGGCGATCTGTCCGCGCGACGGCAAGACCGCCGAGACGCTGATGCGCAACGCCGACCTCGCGCTCTATCGCGCCAAGGATGAGGGCGGCGGCCAGCACTGCAGTTATGAGCCTTCGCTCCACGCCAATGCGGAAGAGCGCCGCAAGCTCGAATTCTCGCTGCGCCACGCGATCGGCAAGGAGGAGCTGCGGCTCAACTTCCAGCCGGTGGTCGACGCCAACTCCGAAGCCTTGGTCAGCTTCGAGGCGCTGCTACGCTGGCAGAGCGCCGAGCACGGGGCGGTCAGCCCGGGCAAGTTCATCCCGCTGGCCGAGGACACCCGGCTGATCGTGCCGATCGGCAACTGGGTGCTGCACGCGGCGTGCCGCGAGGCGGCGCGCTGGCAGGGCGACTTCAAGGTGGCGGTCAACGTTTCGGGCGAGCAACTGCTCGAGCCGGGCTTTGCCGGCCACGTGGTCCGCGCGCTCGCCGACAGCGGGTTGCCGGCGCACCGGCTCGAGGTCGAAGTGACCGAGAGCATCTTCCTGCGCGACGCCCGCACCGCGCGGCAGGCGCTCGAAGAGATCATGGCGCTCGGCTGCTCGGTCGCGCTCGACGACTTCGGCACCGGCTATTCCTCGCTCGGTTATCTGCGCGCGCTCAAGTTCTCGACCATCAAGGTCGACCGCAGCTTCGTCCAGGGCGCGGCGCAGGGCAGCCCGGAAAGCCTGGCGATCATCCGCGCCGTGGTGGCGATGGCGCAGAGCCTCGAGATGACCACTACCGCCGAGGGCTGCGAGACGATCGAGGAAGTCGAACTGATCCGGCAGCTCGGCTGCGACAAGATCCAGGGCTTCTACTTCGGCCGTCCGATGGAAGCCGCCGACGCGATGGACCTGACCGTGCGGACGCGGCGGCCTGCGGCCGCGGCGTGATTTGTGTTAGCCTCAATCGCCGGCGGGATTATTTGTTTGCGCCCTCAAACGCCGGGCGCCGCCCATCCGGGCGGCTTGGCTTCCTCGCATAAGCTCGGGCGGCCGTTCGGCCTTGCGGTCCGCTGGGCGCGGACCGGATCAGCGCTCCACAGCATAGGCCGGGAATGTCCGGGTTCCGACCAGGAACCTGCAAGCGCGAACGCGCGTCGGCCGTTAGGCCGGAAGCCTAAGGGCCCGGATGGCCCCGCCGGCGCTTGAGGCTAAACAAACACCAGGCTCCTCACCGCGCTCTCGAACAGGGCGCGGCCGTCGGTCGAGCCGTGCGCCTCTTCGATCGCGCGTTCGGGGTGGGGCATCATGCCGAGTACGTTGCCGGCCTGGTTCAGCACTCCGGCTATGCGCCGCTGCGAGCCGTTGACTTCGTCGCCGTAGCGGAAGGCGACGCGTCCTTCGTCTTCGAGCCGGTCAAGTGTCGCCGCGTCGGCGAAATAATTGCCCTCGTGATGCGCCACCGGCAGGCGGATTGTCTGGCCCGCCTCGTAGCCGGCGGTGAACAGCGACTGGCTGTTCTCGACGGTCAGCGGCACCTCGCGGCAGATGAAAGTGAGCTGCGCGTTGCGCATCAGAGCGCCGGGCAGGAGGCCGGTTTCGGTCAGCACCTGGAAGCCGTTGCACACGCCCAGCACCGGTACGCCGCGCGCCGCCTCGCGCACTACCGCGCGCATGATCGGGCTTTGCGCCGCCATCGCCCCGCAGCGCAGGTAGTCGCCGTAGGAGAACCCGCCGGGCAGGGCGATGAAGTCGAGCCGCTCGGGCAAGTCGGCGTCGCCGTGCCACACCCGCAAGGGCGCCGAGCCCGCGATCTGCTCGAGCGCCACCGCCATGTCGCGGTCGCAGTTGGAGCCGGGGAAGGTGACGACCGCAGAGCGGAAGCTCATTGCACTTCTCCGCTCATCCTGAGCTTGTCGAAGGACGGTTTCTCGATGCGGTAGTTCTCGATCACCTGGTTCGCCAGCAGCTTGCGGCACATTTCGTCGAGCGCGGCATCGCTGGTGTCCGCGGCCACTTCCAGCTCGATCAGCCGCCCGACCCGCACATCCTCGATCCCCTCGAAGCCGAGCCCCTCCAATGCATGGTGCACCGCGCGCCCCTGCGGATCGAGCACGCCGGGCTTGAGGCTGATGTGAATGCGCACTTTCATGGCTTCTTGGCCTTCATCGCGGGGCGCCTTTCGCCGGAGTTCAGGACTCGCGCGAGCCTATGGCGATTGCCGCCGCGAGCGGCAAGGGGGGCGCCGGACTAGTTCACCGTTCGGGCTCTGCGCCCGGTCAATGTTTACGCCGGAGCGAATTTCCGGCAACGACGTTGAGGGGTTTCCGGACGTTCGTAGCCCGGGGGGGGAAGTGGCAGGCTCGGCCAAGATAGTCCTGTCTTATCGGCGTACGGATGCCCAGATGGTGACGGGGCGGGTGTGCGATCGCCTGTCGCAGCATTTCGGCGACGGCAACGTGTTCATGGACATCGACAGCGTGCCTGTCGGCGTAGACTTCCACGATCATCTCGATTTGACCCTGTCGCAGGCGGACATCCTGATCGCGGTGATCGGCCCGCGGTGGGTCGGCCCGCGGCGCGGCGGGCCGCCAAGAATCAGCGACGAAGAAGACTTCGTACGCCTGGAAATCGAGCTGGCGCTGCAAAGGAACCTGGCCGTGGTTCCGTTGCTGGTCGAAGGCGCCTCGCTCCCGCCAAGGGCCAAGCTTCCGCCCTCGCTCCACCCGCTGTTGCGGCGCCAGGCATTCGAACTCGACAGCGGCGCCGATTTCCACACACATCTGACCAAGCTGATCGGCAGCATCGATCGGCTGCTCGCCGCCCGGCCGGCCGACACAACGCCGCCGCCATCGAGCGAAGATCCCGCGCCGGTTCGCTCGGCGGCTGAAAAGCCGGCTCACGAGGATTCTAACGCTGGATCCGCCGAGGGCGCGGCTCCCGAGGGGATCGGCCAACCCCCATCCGAGGTAGGGACGCCGCCGAAACACGGCTTACGCACCGCAATGATATCCGTCGCTGTGATCGGCGTGTTGGGGATCGCATTGCTAGCATTGTTTCAGCCGCAAACCGAAGCTCTGGATCAGGCAGGGCTGCAACCTTATGCGGAGACGAGCTGGACCGGCACATACGGCACCGCAGACGGGTCGGGGTCATTGCGGATCTCGTCGCCGATCTATGATGCGGCATCGGGCATGGGTTACTACAGCGTGTCGATCGCGAACTGCTCCAACTTCGAGGGATCTGGTCCGGTGGCGAATGGCTATCTGCGAGCGACTACGAACGACTACAGTTGCGCCGTCGAATTGAGGTCGAACGGCGACGGGAGCCTTACGGTCAATGAGGACGCCCTGTTCGACTGCGCCAGCTTGCATGGCAATTCATGCTCGTTTGCGGGCGGGTTTAATTTTTCATCCGCGTACAGCGATCTGCAGCCACCGGAGTTTGTGGACACTGCTGCCGCCGATGCCTCTGCTGTCGAGGCCGCCGATGCTATCGAGACTACCGCCGAAGCCGCAGCCGACGCTGCCGCCGCGGCCGCGGATGAGGCAGCTTACGCCGACGATCCCGGGATGTAAGCTACTCCGGCACTGCGCGCGGCAGAACCACGATTTCCAGCCGTTCCTCGGGCCTCAAATACCGCGCCGCCATCGCCTGCAAATCCGCCGCGGTCAGGGCTTCCAGCCGCGTCTTGGCCTGGGTGAAGCGCTCGATCCGCTCGGGCTCGCTCTGGGCGCGGTCGACGAGGTTCATCCAGCCCTGGTTGGTCTTGAGCGCATTGTCGTAGCTTTCGAGCAGCGGGCGGCGGGCGCGCAGCAGGGCGTCGTCGTCGATCGGGGCGGCGATCAAGGCGCGGACGGTCTCCAGCATCGCCGCGCGCGCGGCCTCGACTTGCGCGGTGTCGACGGGAGCGGCGATGGAGAAGGTGCCGTAGCCGGGATAGACGGCCGAATGGTTCGCGCTGGAGCTGGGGGTATAGGTCTGCCCCAGCTCCTCGCGCAGCTTGTCGTTCAATGCCAGCCGGATCACCCGTTCGAGCAGTTCCAGCTTGAGCACTTCGCCAAAGTCGCTGTCGTCGCGGGTCGGCCAGGTCATGCGCACGATGGCCTGGTCGGCGGCGCCGTCATGGCGGACGGTGCGCGGGGCTCGGTCGGCGGTGAAGCCGCGGGTGCGATTGTCGGCATAGGCGCGGAAATCGGGCTCGCGCACAGGCAGCGCGCCGAGCGTCCCGGCCACCAGCTCGATCGCCTGCTGCTCGTCGAAATCGCCGACCAGCGCCAGCTCCATCGCCCCGTAATCGAGCCGGTCGGCGACGGCCTCCCGCAGCCGCGCGAAGCTGAGCGCGAGGTAGGATTCCTTGGGCTGCAGGGTGAAGCGCGGGTCGCCGTCCGAAACGATTTCGCCCAGGGCATTGCCGAGCGCGCTGTCGGGCGTGGCGGTCAGGCTGGCGAACAGGTTCTCGACATTGCGGCGGTACTGCGCTTCGCCTGCCGGGCGATAGCCGGGGTCGGCAACCGCCGCCGCCAGCACCTGGAGCTGCAGCGCCAGATCGCGCGGCGTGGTGGTACCGCCGAGCGTAAAGGTCTCGTCGGCGGCGCCGAAGTTCAGCGCCACGCTGCGCCCGGCGAGGATCGACTGCAGCTCGTCGAGCGTGTGCTTGCCGAGCCCGCCGACCTCCAGCGAGTTGGCCATGGCCGTGGCGAGCGGATCGGCGCGGGTGTCGAGCATCCGCCCGCCGTCGACGACGAGCTGGACCGAGACGCGATCGCGCTGCAGGTCGGTCTTCTTGAGGTTGAGCCTGAGGCCGTTGGCGAAGCGCAGCGTGCGGATGCCCAGGCCCGGCTCGGTGGTGTCGCTGACCACGGCGCCAGTTGAACCGAAATCGGTGTAGCCCCATTGGGCGAGGGTAGCCGAGCTGTCCGCGGCGAGCGGCGCGGCCATGCCCTCGTTCCACGCCGCGCGCAGGGCCTGCGCACCGCCTTCGGGCGCGGTGCGGCCTTCGAAGCGGATCAGCGGGTCGTCGAGCGGGACCCATTCGTCCTTGAGCGCCGCGAGCACGCTCGCGGGCGTAATCCCCGGCAGATAGGTCAGGAAGCGTTCGAGGCCGCTCTCGGGCGTGGTCGGCACCCGGTCGTCCTGCAGCAGCGTGATCGCGCCGGTGATCAGGCTGGCGTTGGAGCGCGTCGCCGCGCCGGCGGCATTGTTCTCGATCGCGGTGCGCAAGTTGGCCACTTGCTCCGCGACTTCGGCCTCGGTGAAGCCCGTTTCCATCGCCCGGCGCCATTCGCTCTGCGCAGCACCCAGCCCGCGGCGCCATTCGCCATCGCCGGCATAGACCACCAGGCTGGAGGTGCGCCCGGCGTCGAACACTTCGCTGGTGCCGATCCCGGCGCTGCGGAACGGCGGGTTTTCCTCGCGCGCCAGCCGCTGCAGCCGGCGATTGACGATCGAATAGCCGATCTCGCGGCGCAGGTTCCACTCGCGGAACGCCATGGTGTCGGTGTCGTCGAGCGCCGGGCCGTTGCGCGACACGGTTATCTGTTCGGGCAGCGCGGGGTCGAGATACACGTCGGTCTGCCCGGAATGCGCCACCGCGATCGGCCCGGCATCGACCGCGGGCACTATCGGTTGCGCCTGCCAGGCGGTGAAATGTTCGCGGATTTCGGCCTCGACCTGGTCGGGATCGAAATCGCCGACGACCACTATCGCGGTGTTCTCCGGGCGATAAATGCGCCGGTAGAGCGCGCGCAGCTTTTCGGGCGTCGCCGCTGCCAGCGATTCGACGGTGCCGATCGGCAGCCGGTCGGCGAAGCGCGATCCCGGATAGAAGAATGTCAGGCCATCGACCGTGGTCTGCATCTGGTAGGTATCGCGCACGCGCCGCTCGCTGAGCACGATGCCCTTCTCGCGCTCGACCGCCTCGGCGCCGAAGGTCAGCTCGCTGGCGGTCTCGCGCATCAGCATCAGCGCGGTGTCGAGCAGCGCCGGGTCGTTGCGCGGCAGGTTGAGCATGTACAGGGTGACGTCGAAATTGGTCGAGGCGTTGGTGTCCGGCCCGAACGCTAGCCCCTCGCGCTCGAGCAGCCTGATCATCTCGCCCTCGGGCACCCGGGTCGAGCCGTTGAAGGCCATGTGCTCGATGAAATGCGCATAGCCGCGCTCCTCATCGGTCTCGGCCAGCGAGCCGGCATCGACCCAGAAATAGACCATGCCCTGAGCTGCCGGAGTGCCGTTGGGCCGGATGATGAAGCGCATGCCATTGTCGAGCCGCCCGATGCGATAGGCCGGGTCGGGCGTCAGGTCGCTCTGGGCAAACGGCCACTCATGCTCGGGCGCGACCGGCGCCGGCTGGGCCAGGGCGGGAGCGGATAGGGCGAGGGAGAGGGCGAGCAGGAGGCGGCGGATCATCGGCCGGGTGTGTGGCGGAGGATTTGTGAACGGGCAATGAGGTTGTGGTGACGCGCCAGCGGTAATGAGGCCATGGCGATGCGGGGAACTGGCCCGGTGCGATCTTAGCTGCGGAATGTCCGCAATGGGTGGAAAAAGGACGTGCGTCTTATTGATTGCTTGGGGCTGGCGGCGCCCCGTTCGCCCAATCTTCTCTGCTTATTGCCCAGGCCACTTCCTGCCATCCCCGAGCCTGCATCCACTCCGGACCCGTTCGACGAGCCACAATCTCGGCGCCGAACCAGCGTGCGAGCTTCTCGACCCGGCGGTTGCCGCTGGCAGTGTCTCCAATAATCTTCTTCAGGTTCAACGTCTCGAACCCGTACCGAACCAGCATGCCGGAGGCATCGAGCGCCAATCGGAAACGCCCCCACTCCCCCGGGGCGAGCTCTATTCCGAGTACTGCGACGTCATCGTCGACCTTCCGAAGCCCGCCACATCCAAGAAGACGCCCCGTCGCGCATTCAAAGATCCCGAGCTGGAAGCTCAGGCGCGGTCGTTCCCATTGCCACTGCAAAAACGTATCGAACAGCTTGCTGGGGCGCTCCACGTCTTCGCTAAAGTCGTACAGATGCAGGTAACGGGGGTCGGTCTGATACCCGATGAAAGCTGGCCGATCCGCTTCATCAAAGTCACGCAGAAGGATTCGTCGGAACTTGATTGAGAGGACCTGCATGGACGCGAGCTAACCGATGGTCGCCTATGTCCGCAATGGGTCGAAAGCAGACATCCGGCTGGAACGTCCGCTAAGGGGCGGAATGCAACTCTACATTTTCCATTTTCCTACAGCCCTCCATTGCGCATAGCAGGTTCGGTTCTCCCTCTCGCAGACTCGGCGCGGTCAATCGCTGGCCAGGAGCCGCAGCGCGTTGACGGAGGCCAGGAGCACGATAGCTGCCGCCAGCCAGTGCTCGAGGTGGAGCCGGCGGGTGCGGCACCAGCGAGGGAGTTTGCGCACCGTCGGGACGGACAGTGAGGGGCGGGCCAAGCGTCGGGCCGGTTCGACCCGGCGCGTGTTCGGATCGGCTTCCGCCATGGCTACCTCACCTCTCTTTCGAGAGGTTACGCCAAATCGTCAGGTTGGTTCCAAAGTAAATGGACCAAAGGACAGTAAAAATGACAATAGAGGCCTTCGGAATAGACGCCTTGCGTCGTTTGTTTTTAACAAAAGTTAAGTGTCAAGGTTTTCGAAAGTGCAAGGGCTGGGGTGCCCGTCCACACTTTCCATTTTCCTACAGCCCCCCTTTGCGCATAACAGGTTCGGTTCTCCCTCCCGCCCGTCCAGTCTTCGGCTGTGCTGCGCGACCGACAGGCTCAGGATGATCGGAGTAGAACCGTGGGTTTTCTTGTTTTGCCACTCTCTTGTTAGGCGCCCTCAAACGTCCTTCGACAAGCTCAGGATGAGCGGGGGCCCATCCGGGCCCTTAGGCTTTCGGCCTAACCGGCCGGCGCGCGTTCGCGCTTGCGGGCTGCTGGTCGCAGCCCGAACCATCTCTCGCCATCGCGGTAGTGCGCTAGTCCGGTCCGCGACTAGCGGACCGCAAGGCCGAACGGCCGCCCGAGCTTATGCGAAGAAGCCTAGCGGCCCGGAGGGGCCGCGCCCGGCGTTTGAGGGCGCAAAAAAAACGCCCGTGAAATGTGTCACCCTGTCATTTTGGCGCTCTCGTCCGTTCAAAGCTTTGGGAAGGCTGGGAATTCCATCGTGACAATGGGCGTGGCACAGGGTGACAGTGTGTCACCCTGTGTCGCCTAAAATCACCCCGCGCGTGCTGGATGCCTTCGACGGCCTGGCTGACCAGGAAATTCACCGCCACGCGGCGGTTGCGAAGCGGGCGGTGAGCGGGCACGGCGGGGGCATGGCGCAAACCAAGGCAAATTCGCACGAGCGGGCCGCGGGCCTGTTGCTCATGGCCGCCGCGGCGCTGGCGCTGGTGCTGGCGAATTCGCCCCTCGGTGCGGCCTACGAAGCCATCCTCCACGCTTACGTGGGGCCGCTCAGCGTGCATGCCTGGATCGCCGATGCGCTGATGGCGGTGTTCTTCCTGCTGGTCGGGCTGGAAGTGAAGCGCGAATGGTATGACGGCCGCCTCGCCACGGCGGAAGCGCGCAAGCTTCCCCTGATCGCAGCCGTCGGCGGAATGGCGGTGCCGGCGCTGGTGTTCGGACTGACGATCGGCTTCGAGCCGCAGCTGATGAGCGGGTGGGCCATTCCGGCCGCGACCGATATCGCCTTCGCGCTGGGCGTGCTGGCGCTGATCGGCGCGCGGGCGCCGGCCGCGATCAAGCTGCTGCTGGTGACGATCGCGATCGTCGACGACATCGGCGCGGTGGCGATCATCGCCGTGTTCTACACCGAGCAGCTCGATTGGCCGGCGCTGCTCGCCAGCGCCGCGATCGTCGCGGCGATGTTCGGGCTCAACCGCGCCGGGGTACGCAAGCTGTGGCCCTACCTGGCCGGATTCGCGGTACTGTGGCTGGCGGTGTTCGCGTCCGGGGTCCATGCCACGATAGCCGGAGTGCTCGCGGCGTTCACGCTGCCGCTTGGGCGCGGCGAACGGCACAGTCTGCTGAAGCGGCTCGAACATCGCCTCCATCCCTGGGTGATGTACGGGATCGTGCCGCTGTTCGGGCTGGCCAGCGCGGGCGTGACTCTCGGCGGGTTCGACAGCCTGATCGCGCCGCTGCCGCTGGCGGTCGCGCTGGGCCTGTTCGTCGGCAAGCAGGCGGGCGTGTTCGGCGCGATCTGGCTGGCCGACCGGCTCGGCGTCGCCGGCAAGCCGCCGACGCTGGCGTGGGGCCATGTCTATGCCGCCAGCCTGCTGTGCGGGATCGGCTTCACCATGAGCCTGTTCATCGGCGAGCTGGCCTTCGATGACGGCGCCTTGATCGATGCCGCGAAGCTGGGCATCCTCGCGGGCTCCGCGGTTTCGCTAGTTGCGGCATTCGTGGTGCTGGAGCTGACCCGCACCGAACCGCGCATCGACGCCGACCGCGACGAAGCCGACGAGGTGTTCGGCGAAAACTACGAAGACGAGCCCGTGCTCGACGAGCCGCGGCTCTAGGACCCGGCCGCCCTGGCCCGTGCCGTCACTTCTTCGGCTTGGGTCCGCCGCGCAGCTTGGAGCGGTGGGCGGAGAGGTCGAACACTTCGCCGGGGCCGCTGTCGTCGCCCGCTAGAATGCCGAGGCGGCGGGCGACCTCTTGATAGGCCTCTTCCTCGCCGCCGAGGTCGCGGCGGAAGCGGTCCTTGTCGAGCTTCTCGCCGCTGGTCATGTCCCACAGGCGGCAGCAATCGGGGCTGATCTCGTCGGCGAGTATGACCCGGCTGTAGTCCTGGTCCCAGATGCGCCCGAACTCGAGCTTGAAGTCGACCAGGCGGATGTCGATCGCGGCGAACATCCCGCACATGAAGTCGTTGATGCGGATCGCCATCGCGGAGATGTCCTGCATCTCCTCGTTGTTGGCCCAGCCGAAGCAGGCGATGTGCTCTTCGGCCACCATGGGATCCTGCAGCTCGTCGCTCTTGAGGTAGTACTCGATGAGCGTGTGCGGCAGCGGTTCGCCTTCCTCCATGCCGAGGCGGGTGGCGAGCGAGCCGGCGGCGACGTTGCGGACCACCACCTCGAGCGGGATGATCTCGACCTGGCGGACCAGCTGCTCGCGCATGTTGAGGCGGCGGATGAAGTGCGTCGGGATGCCGATATGCGCCAGGCGCACGAAGACGTGTTCCGAGATGCGGTTGTTGATCACGCCTTTGCCGTTGATCGTGCCCTTCTTCTGGGCGTTGAAGGCGGTGGCGTCGTCCTTGAAGTACTGGATGATCGTGCCCGGTTCCGGCCCTTCGTAGAGGATCTTGGCCTTGCCTTCGTAAAGCTGGCGGCGGCGTGACATGGCGATACCTTAGACAGGGGAAAAGCGAGCGCCCCGGCGAGCGGGTTTGCTCCGGCCGGGGCGCGGGGCGAGCATATACGCCGAACCTTCCGAAAAGCAATTGCGGGGGCGAGGCGAGAGACTACACCGGGCTTCGAGAGGCAGGGAGGGGTGCAATGCTGACTGACCGCAGGACCGTGATCGCGACAGGGGCTGCCCTGACCACGCTTATCGCCACCGGCGCCTGCTCGCAGGAAGCCGATTCTCCCACCGCCGATCCCGAAACGGGCCCGTCGGGGCTGATGGAGGTGATCCACGTCTGGGCCGACGAGGACGGGGTCTCGCATGTGAACCGGGTCAAGGTCACCGGCTCGCCCAAGCCGCTGCCCGCGCACTCGGTGGTGACCACCTCGATCGCGCAGGGCACCGAGGACTGGCACGTCGCCCCCGCCAAGACCTTTACCATCAACGTCGTCGGCGACATCGAGGCCGAGGTCAGCGACGGGACCAAGGTGGCGATCGGCAAGGGCGACCTGGTCTATCTCGAGGACCGCACCGGCAAGGGCCACATTACCCGCCTGCTGACCCCGGTGGCGAACATTTTCATCCGCATGGAGGACGACTTCGACTTCCTCGCCTGGGCCGCCGCCGAGCCGGCCTCCGGCTCAATCTGGGATTGAGAGCCGCGCCGACGATTGCGAGGAGCGTGAGGCGCGGCTAACGCCGAAAAAAAGGCGATGGGGGTCGTAATGGTCAGGACACGCGCGCAAAGCGCGGTTTCAGGGGTTGCATTGGCTGTGGCGATGCTGGCTGCGCCGGCCGCCGCGCAGGAGGCGCAAGAGCCTGTCATCGTCGTCACCGGCTCGCTGATCGCCGGCAGCCGCGAGGATGCGCCGGCGCCGGTCGATGTGGTCCAGGCCGATGAGCTGGCGGCGCAAGGCTCGCCCTCGATGCTCGAGCTGACCAAGCGGCTGCCGGCTTCGGCGGGCGTCATCGGCGATGCCAGCCAGTTCGATATCCGCAGCCAGTTCAACGAAGGCGTCGCCTCGATCAACTTGCGCGGGCTCGGGCCGCAGCGCACGCTGGTGCTGCTGAACGGCCGGCGGATCGTGGCTACGGGTTCGGGCAACCTGCCGCTGGTCGACGTCAACCTGATCCCGGCCGCGGCGGTCGGGCGGATCGAAATCCTCAAGGACGGCGCGGCGGCGACTTATGGCTCGGACGCGATCGCCGGCGTGGTCAACTTCATCACCCGCACCCGCCAGCAGGGCTTCCAGGCCTCGGGCGATTATCGCTGGGTCGATGGTTCGCAAGGCGACTGGACCGCGGCCTTGTCGTGGGGCGGCGAACTCGGCCCGGCGCGAGTGCTGGTCTCGGGCGGCTATCAGCATCGCGGCGAGCTGACCACGCTCGACCGCGACTTCTCGTACCTGCCCTTCGAGGCCAACCCGCAGGGCGGCTGGTCGGGCGGCGGCTCGCCCGGCAACTTCGATTTCGACGCCACGCTCAACGGGGTGCGGTTCGATGCCGACGACGGCTGCAGCGCAGTCGGCGGGTTCCGCTCGCTGCCCGGCTCGAGCGCCGACTTGTGCCAGACGCAGTACCTCGGCTTCACCAACCTGGTCGAGCCCGAGGACCGCTACCAGGCCTTCGTCGACGTCGAGCTCGACCTGTCGGACACTGCCGTGCTGCGGCTGACGGGGCTCTATGGCCGCACCGAGACAGTGCTGACTACCAGCCCCAGCTACCTGCCGACCATCGCCCCCTCGGCCAATGCCGCGTTCGGCGGCGGCGGGCTGTTCGTGATCCCGCAATATGCCCCGGCGCTGATCGACTATTGCGCGCGGTTCGCCGCCGCGTCGGGCTGCGCGGTCGATGCGGGCGGGGTGCCGCAACAACCCGCGCTGGCCTTCCCGGTGCGCTTCCGCCCGGTGCTGATGGGCGGCAACCCGCTGTTCGAGAACAGCCGCAATACCTCGGTGCTGCCGCGCAGCTCGGACGTCTACCAGCTCAGCGGCGAGCTGGCCTTCGAGCTGGCGCCCAGGCTCGATCTCACCGCGGGGGTGACCTATTCCGAATACGACCGCTATTTCGAAGGCGGCGACAGCTTCGTCGACCTGTTGCAGAACGCGCTCGCCGGGTTTGGCGGCGAAAGCTGCGCTTACGCCACGCCGCAATCGCGCGCCGGGCTGACGCCGACGCAGCTCGCCGCGCTGGCCGGCCGCAATGGGTGCCACTACTTCAACCCGTTCTCGACCGGCATTGCCGGCAACGCCATCACGGGCGTCGCCAACCCCAACTTCGCCGGCATCAGCAACCCGCGCGGGTTCGACCTGACGCCGGGGGCGGGGCTGATCAACGACGCCTCGACGGTCGACGATTTCTACACCGTGATCCAGCGCAAGGCGAACACCCGGCTGTGGGTCGGCGACGTGGTGCTGTCGGGCGAGACCGGCATTTCGCTGCCCGGCGGCGAGGCCGAATTCGCGCTCGGCGCGCAATACCGGCGCGATTATTACGCGCGGGTCTACGGCGCGACCAACAATCTCGACGTCTTTCCCTGCGCCGGATCGATCCTCGACCCGGCCGCCACCTGCAATCCACAGACCGGCCCGATCGGCTTCCTCGGCTCGAACCGCGATGTCGACGTCGAGGGCGACGTCTGGGCGCTGTTCGCTGAGCTACAGCTGCCGGTGACCGACTGGATCCAGGCACAGCTGTCGGCGCGCTACGAGGACTATGGCGGCACCATCGGCGCCACCTTCGACCCGCAGGCGCGTGTGCGGATCGAGCTGACCGACTGGCTGGCGCTGCGCGGCGGGGCCGGGACCACTTTCCGCGGGCCACCGCCGCAGACAGTCTCCTCGGACCTCGTGATCCTGACCTTCATCGGCGGCGCGTTCCGCGCGGTCGATATCTTCGGCAACCGCAACCTGCAGCCCGAAAGCGCGACCACCTACAACGCCGGCGTGCTGGTCGACCGCGGCGGCTTCAAGGCCAGCCTCGACTACTGGCGCTATGACTTCGACGGGCCGATCGAGAGCGAGCCGGTCAGCGGCATGGTCTCGGCGCTGTTCGGGGCGAGCGGCACCGCCAACTGCGGCAACCCGGCCTACGCCGCGCTGCAGGCGCGCTTCACCTTCTCGGGCGGGGTGTGCTCGGCGGCCAACGTGCAGCGGTTGGCGACCTTCGCGTTCAATTCGGCCGACGTTTCGACCAGCGGGATCGACTTCCAGGCCAGCTATGACGCTGAGCTTGCCGGCGGCGAGGTGCAGGCGGGCGTCTCGGGCAGCTACGTGATCGAATACGAGGTCGATGGCGTAGTGGTCGAAGGTATCGCGGTGCAGCCGGCGTTCGATGCCGCCGGGCTGCTCAATTACCAGACAACCGCCTATCCGCTGCCGCGGTGGAAGGGCCAGGCCTGGCTGCAGGGCACGTTCGGCGACCATTCGTTGCGGCTGCAGGTCAATCATGTCGACAGCTACACCGACCAGCGCGGCGCCGACGTGTTCGGGCCGAACGCCGCCGCGCTCGCCGGGGCCAGCGTCACCGCCGGCAAGGTCGTCGGCGGCTTCACTACGGTGGACGCGACCTGGCGCTGGCAGGTACTCGAGCGCACAACGGTCTCGGTGGCGCTGTACAATCTGTTCGACCAGGACCCGCCGCTCGCCCGGCTCGACCAGAACTTCGATCCGTTCACCGCCAGCCCGCTCGGATTCACCGCCAAGGTGGGATTGAGCCAGGGGTTCTAGCCTCAACCGCTTGTTCATTGCGCCCGGCAAAGGCATTGAGGCGCCATGCTTTCGCAGAAGACCCGCTACGCCATCCGCGCGATGCAGCATCTCGCCGACCGCCATGGCGAGGGCCCGGTGCAGCTGGCGGAGATCGCCGCGGCGCAGAAAATCCCGGCCAATTTCCTCACCGTGATCCTGTCCGACCTCGCCCGTTACGGCATCGTCGGCTCGCTGCGCGGCAAGGACGGCGGCTATTGGCTGGCGGTCTCGCCGATCGACATCACTTATGGCGACCTCATCCGGGTGATGCGCGGCTCACTGGCATTGGTGCCGTGCGCCAGCCGCTTTGCGCACGAGAAGTGCAACCACTGCATCGAGGAGGGCGATTGCCGCACCCGGGCGCTGATGCTGCAGGTTCGCGACCGCACCGCCGAGATCCTCGATTCGATTCGCCTGTCCGATCCGATCGAGCTGGTTCCCGCCGAAAGCGAGGTCGCTGAAAGCTGAGCTTGCCTCCGGTCAGCGTTAATTTTCCCACCGGTCGTCGCATTCCTATTGTCAACTGATTTAGTTGAGAATAGCAAGTCCGGGTCGCGGCAATCTCGCCGTCCGACGCTGGAGTCGTCTCATGGCTGCCACTCTCGATAGGCTCGACCGTGCCGTTCCCCCAGATCTCCGCGAACACCTGCTTCCCGAACCCCTGCGCGTCGTTTCCGAAGCGCTTGAGCGCCTGCGCTTCGGCGTAATCCAGCTTACCGTCCACGACGGCAAGCTGATGCAGGTCGACGTCACCGAGCGCCGCCGCTTCAACTGAGTTTCCCAACCCCTCAATCGACGATCAGACCGGACCACCGGATGCATCTCATGCCTTTCGAAAGCGAGAGATCATGCATCCCAGGTTCCGAACGGCCTATGCGGCTCTGCCGCTGCTGGCTCTAATCCATGCCGCGCCCGCCTGGGCGCAGGGCGACGACGATACCCCCGTGGCGGAAGCGCCCGCTCCGGCTGCCAGCAGCGCGGCCGTGCCCGAGAACGTCATCATCATCCGCGCCCGCCGCCGCGCCGAGGCAGCACAAGACGTGCCGATCGCCATTGTCACGCTCGACGGCCGGACGATCAACGATACCGGCGCGTTCAGCGTCCAGAAAATCCAGCAGCTGGCACCGACCCTGCAGGTCTATTCGTCCAACCCGCGCAACACCGCGGTCAATATCCGCGGCATCGGCGTGCCGTTCGGCCTGACCAACGACGGCTTCGAGCAGGGCGTCGGCATCTATGTCGACGACGTCTACTACTCGCGCCCGGCCTCGGCGGTGTTCGATTTCCTCGACGTGGCCCAGGTCGAAGTGCTGCGCGGGCCGCAAGGCACGCTTTACGGCAAGAACACCACCGCGGGCGCGATCAACATCCGCACCAACCAGCCCAGCTTCACTTTCGAAGGCAGCGCCGAGGTTTCGATGGGCAACCACAACTTCAAGCAGGCCAAGGTGGCCGTGTCCGGCCCGCTGTCGGACACCATCGCGGCGCGCATCGCGGTTTCGTCGACCGGCCGCCAGGGGACGATCTTCAACCTCACCCGCGGCAACTGGATCAACGAGCAGGACAATCTCGGCGTGCGTGGCCAGCTGCTGTGGCGGCCCAATGACGATCTCGACGTGACGCTCACCGGCGACTTCAACACCCAGAATCCCGAATGCTGCGGCACCGTGTTCGTCGGCTATGGCCCGACCCAGCGCGCGGCCGCCCGCCAGTACCCGGCGCTCGCGGCGGCGCTGGGCTACACGCCCGCGAGCCTCGATCCGTTCGACCGCCTGACCGATCTCGACGCGCCGCTCAACGCCGGCAACACAATCGGCGGCGCCTCGCTGCGCGCCGAGTGGGATCTGGGCCCCGGCACGCTGACCTCGGTCACCGCGTGGCGGTTCTGGGACTGGCAGCCGGAGAACGACCGCGATTTCTCCGGCCTCGACGTGGTCCGCCTGTCGCAGAACCCCTCGCAACAGGACCAGTACACGCAGGAATTGCGCTACAACTATGACGGTGATGCCATCGACTTCGTCGCCGGTGCGTTCGCCTTCAAGCAGCGCATCGACACGCAAGGCGTCGAACAGCAG
>Ga0307505_10000659_pt1 | contig 35854 bp, 31 predicted proteins | sample 23_S_MG_FD_202183 | JGI IMG/M metagenome (GOLD analysis project Ga0307505, IMG submission 202183) | Soil microbial communities from Populus trichocarpa stands in riparian zone in the Pacific Northwest, United States - 23_S | ecosystem: Environmental > Terrestrial > Soil > Riparian zone > Trees...
GCGCAGATGGAACTGGGCGTGCGAGTGACCGCTTATCTGCGCTTCGCGGTCCATCGAGTCAGGGAATTATAGGAGTTGAGCGTTCGCCGGCCGGGGACCGACGGTGGGTTGTGTGCGAGGCGCAGGCCTTGGACTCACCTCGACAGCAGCGGTTCGTTGTTAATCCCTCAAAAGAGGCACGGTTAGGCCGAACGCGGGGCTTGTAGGCGGCTCGTTTATGTTGCTAGGATCTCAAGTGCCATCCGACAAAATCGCGGTAAATGTCCGAAAGATAAGGAAAAAATTCGGACATGGTGGGGGCCGAGGTGCCGGTGACGTCTGTCGCGGATGCGCGCGCAGCTTCATCCGTGCGAACTGTGCGACAGCGAGCTGATACCGGACGAGGGGAGTATCGCCTTGGCATTCGATCTGCCGTTTGCTAGCAAGACGCCGCCGCTGATCGGCCTCGATATCGGCTCGTCCAGCGTGAAGATCGTCGAGCTGGCCGAAGCCGGGAAAGGCACGCTCCGCCTGGAGCGCTACGCCATCGAGCCGCTGCCGCGGGGTGCCGTCGTCGACGGCAACGTCGACAAGATCGACGTGGTCGCCGAAGCCGTGAAACGCGCCTGGCGCCGCGCGGGCGGGAAGGTCCGCAACGTCGCGATGGCGTTGCCGGCGTCCGCCGTCATCACCAAACGCATCGCCCTGCCCGGCAACCTGCGCGAGGAAGAGCTCGAGATGCAGGTCGAGAGCGAGGCGAACCAGTACATCCCGTTCGCGCTGGACGAGGTCAGCCTGGACTTCCAGGTGCTGGGCCCGATTCCCAACGCGCCCGACGACGTCGAGGTGCTGATCGCCGCGTCGCGCAAGGAGAAGGTCGAGGACCGCATCGCGGTCGCACAGGCCGCGGGGCTGAAGCCCATCGTCGTCGACGTGGAGTCCTATTCTTCGCGCTCCGCCGTGGAGCGCCTGATCGAGCAACTGCCGAACGCCGGCGAAGGCCTGGTCATCGCGGTGTTCTATATCGGCGCCAACACCACCAGCGTCACCGTCATGCACGACGGCGAAGCGATCTACGAGCGCGAGCAACCCTTCGGCGGGCAGCAGCTCACCGGCGACATCTCGCGCGCCTACGGCATTCCGACGGAAGAGGCCGAACTGAAGAAGCGCAGTGGCGATCTGCCGGCCGACTACGAGCAGACGGTGCTGCGTCCGTTCATCGACACGGCCGCGACCGAGATCACGCGCGCGCTGCAGTTCTTCTTCACGTCCACGCCGTACAGCCGTGTCGACCAGATCATGCTGGCCGGCGGCTCGGCGGTGCTGACGGGCCTGCCCGACGCTCTGATGGAGCGCGCGCAGGTACCTACCTCGGTGATTTCACCGTTCAAGGGTATGGAAGTGTCGCCCAACATCCGTGAGAAGCAGCTGCGCATGGATGCGCCGGCGCTGCTGACGCCTTGCGGACTGGCGATGCGGAGGTTTGATAAATGACCGCGCCGCGCGTCAATCTATTGCCGCATCGCGCGGCCAAGCGCGAGCGGCAGAAGAAGCTGTTCTGGGCGATGACCGCGCTGTCGGCGGTCGCGGGCCTGCTGATGGTCGCCGCCGTGTGGTCTGTTCTGCAGGGCTACATCTCCAATCAGGAGGCGCGCAACGAGTTCATCCGCGCCGAGAACGCCAAGCTCGACACCCAGATCAAGGAAATCGCGTCGCTGCGGCAGGAGATCGAGGGCCTGCGCGCGCGGCAGCGCGCGGTGGAAGACCTGCAGGCCGACCGCAACCAGCCCGTCTATCTGCTGGACGAAGTCGCCAAGCAGGTGCCCGAAGGCATCTACCTGCGCTCCATCAAGCAGGAGGACCGCAAGGTCAACGTGACCGGCTGGGCGGCGTCCAACGAGCGCGTGTCGGAGTTCCTGCGCAACCTGCAGAACAACTCGCGCGTGCTGGAGCGGCCCGAGCTCATCGAAATCAAGGTCGCGGGCCAGGGTCCGCAGGGCATGAACCGCCGTGTGTTCGAGTTCGCGCTGAACTTCACGATGAAGCCCACCCCCGAGCGCACGCAGCTGCAGCAGCAGCAGGCGCAACCCGGCAAGCCGATGGCGGCGGTGCCCGCGGTGACGGCGGGCGGCGCAGCCGCTGCGCCGGCGCCGACAGCCGCGACCAAGTAAGCCTGCGACGAATGAGGCACTGATGGCACGTCGAGACCTGCTCACTCAATTCCAGGGCCTGACCCTGGACAACGTCGGTACCTGGCCGCCGGCGCCGCGCATTGCACTGTGGCTGCTGGTAATCGTCGCTTTCGGCGTCGGTGGCTGGTTCGGCCTGTGGAGCGGCCAGCGCGACCAGCTGGAACAGCTGCACGCCGATGAGCTGAAGCTCAAGGACGACTACCGCAACAAGCTGCAGCAGGCGATTAACCTCGACGAGCTGCGCAAGCAGCGCGAACAGGTCAGCCAGTACGTGCTGACGCTGGAAAAGCAGCTGCCCAGCAAGTCCGAGATGGACGCGCTGCTGTCGGACATCAACCAGGCGGGCGTCGGCCGCGGGCTGGACTTCGAACTGTTCAAGCCCGGCCAGACCAACGTCAAGGAGTACTACGCCGAGCTGCCGATCGCGATCAAGCTGGTCGGCAAGTACCACGACCTGGGTGCTTTCGCGAGCGACATCGCCAATCTGCCACGCATCGTCACGCTGAACAACATGAACGTCGCGGTGGGCAAGGCCGGTGCGCTGACGCTGGACGCCACCGCCAAGACCTACCGCTACCTGGATGCCGAAGAGATCGCCGCCCAGCGCAAGGCCAGGCAGGCAGCGACCAAGGGAGCGCAGAAATGAGTTCCTTCGTTGAGCCGAAGCGCGCGCTGGCCCTGCTGGTGGCCACCGCGAGCCTGACCGCCTGCGGTGGCGGCAGCGAAGCCGAGCTGCGCGCATGGATGGACGACACGCGCAAGGCGATGCGCCCGACCACGCAGCCGGTGCCCGAACCCAAGCAGTTCGCGCCCTTCACCTACGAAGCGCGCACGATCATCGATCCGTTCGACCAGCAGAAGATGGTGCTGGCCGTCGCGCGCCAGGCGCAGACCACCGCCAGCACCAGCACGATCAGGCCGGATCTGGATCGTCGCCGCGAGGCGCTGGAAGGCTTTCCGCTCGATCAGCTGAAGATGGTGGGCACGCTGCGGCAGCAGGGCAACAACGTCGCGCTGATCGATGCGGCCGGACAGACCTTCATGGTGCGGGCCGGCAACTACATGGGGCAGAACTTCGGTCTGGTGACGAAGATCTCCGAAACCGAAGTGGATCTGAAAGAAATCGTTCAGGACGCCGCCGGCGAATGGGTCGAGCGACCCTCGAAGCTGGAACTGCAGGAGGCCGCCGCGCGGCAGGGGAGCAAGCGATGAGGATGGCAATTCAGGGTTGGCAGGGGTGCGTGACGCCGCTGTCTAAGCTGGCGAAGCTGGCCATGGCCGGTCTCGCGGTGTGTGCCGGCGCGGCCTTCGCGCAGGCGCCTGCCCCCGCGGACGCCACCAACGCCATCGAGCGCGTCGAGGCGACGCAGACCCCGACCGGTGTGGTGCTGACCATCGACTTGAAGAACCCCGTGCAGGGCACGCCGGCCAGCTTCTCGGTGGCCAACCCTGCGCGCGTCGCGCTGGACCTGCCGGGCACCATCAACGCGGCCGGTCGCAACCTGGTGGAACTGAACCAGGGCGACCTGCGTTCGGTGAACATCGTGCAGGCGCAGGGCCGCTCGCGCGTGGTGCTGAACCTGAAGCGGCCGCTGACGCACGCCGTCAGCGTGGAAGGCAACCGCATCCTGGTCGCGCTGGGCGGCGCCACCGACACGACGACGTTCCGTCCTGCCGCCGCGACGACCGCCGCTGCGCCTGCAGCCCCGGCCACGCCCAGCGCGGCGCCGGCGCCCAGCTATGCGCAATCGGCCGCACCGATGGGCAGCCGCACGCTGCGCGGCGTCGACTTCCGCCGCGGTGCCGATGGTGAAGGCCGCGTCATCATCGACCTGTCGGATCCGAACACCAACGTCGACATCCGCCAGCAGGGCAACACGGTCATCGTCGACTTCCTGAACACCACGCTGCCCGACTCGCTGAAGCGCCGTCTGGACGTGTCGGACTTCGCCACGCCGGTCAACAACCTGGTGGCCAGCCAGCAGGGCAACACCGCCCGCCTGGTCGTCGAACCGCGCGGCCTGTGGGAGCACAACGCCTACCAGAGCGACACGCGCTTCGTGCTGGAGGTGCGGCCGGTCAGGGAGGATCCGCAGAGATTGTTCCAGGGCACGCGCCAGGGATACCAAGGGGAGAGGTTGTCCCTGAACTTCCAGAACGTCGACGTGCGCTCGCTGCTGCAGGTCATCGCCGACTTCACCAACCTGAACATCATCACCAGCGACTCCGTCGGCGGCACCATCACGCTGCGGCTGAAGGACGTTCCCTGGGACCAGGCGCTGGACATCATCCTGCAGTCCAAGGGCCTGGACATGCGCAAGAACGGCAACGTGATCCTGGTCGCGCCGCGCGACGAGATCGCCACCAAGGAAAAGCTCGAACTGGAAGCGCGCAACCAGATACAGGAACTGGAGCCGCTGCGCTCGGAAGCCTTCGTCGTCAACTATCAGAAGGCCGACGAGGTGCGCCGCCTGCTGGTCGACGACAAGCAGCGGCTGCTGTCCAAGCGAGGCAGCGTCGCGGTGGATCCGCGCACCAACCAGCTGTTCGTGCAGGACACGGTGGCGCGCCTGGAAGACGTGCGCCGCCTGCTGCAGCGTATCGACATCCCGGTGCCGCAGGTGCTGATCGAGGCGCGCATCGTCGAGGCTGACGATCGCTTCTCGCGTAATCTCGGCATCCGCCTGGGCGGCAGCACGGGCTATCCGCAGAACATCACAGGCGGCGTGTACGGTTCGGTCGGCGGCCTGGGTCCCACGGTGTCCACCGGACCGGGGGGCACGGTGACCACGACCACCGCGGCCGACGGCGGGCCCGGCGGCTCGGCCACGACGCCGCTGACGCAGACGGCCAACTTCGTCAACCTGCCGGCGGCGGCCATCGGCGGCTTCAATCCCAGCGGCTTCGCGCTGACGCTGGTCAACGCCAGCCTGTCGCGCGTGCTGCAGCTCGAAGTCCAGGCGCTGGAACAGGACGGCCTGGGCAAGGTGATCTCCAGCCCGCGCGTCGTCACCGCCGACAAGGTCAAGGCGACCATCGAGCAGGGCACGGAAATCCCGTACCAGCAAGCGACTTCCAGCGGCGCGACGTCGGTGTCGTTCCGCAAGGCGGTGCTGAAGCTCGAGGTCACGCCGCAGATCACGCCCGAAGGCGCGATCTTCATGGACGTGCGCGTGAACAAGGACTCGCGCGGCCAGGAGACGATTTCCGGGCCGGCCATCGACACCAAGAACGTGCAGACGCAGGTGCTGGTGGAAAACGGCGGCACGGTGGTGCTGGGCGGCATCTACGAGCAGGCCGAGAGCAACACGACAACCAAGGTGCCGTTCCTGGGCGACATCCCGTACCTGGGATGGCTGTTCAAGACCACCTCGAGGATCAACAACAAGACCGAACTGATCATCTTCATCACGCCGCGCATCGTGTCCGAACGCGCGCTCGCGTCGACGTCGACGCGGTGAACGGCGGATGAAGCATCGAAGCAATGAGGGGATGAACGTGTCGAACAAACGCTACCTGCGATTCCTGACGGCGATGACGGCTGTCGCGGCCGCCGCCACGATGATGGCGTGCGGCGGAGATCCCGCGCCGGGGCCGGATCCAGTGACGCCCGGGGGCACGGCGCCGCTCGCCGGCCTGGAAGTCACTGCGTCGGCGACCTCGCTGGCAGCTCAGGATGGTCAGAGCTCGACGGTGACCGTGACGGCCATCGATGTGAACCGACGTGCGCTGTCCGACGTGCCGGTCACGCTGGCGGCATCCTCGGGCATCCTGACGAGCAGTTCCAGTGCTACCGACAGCAACGGTCGCGTCACCGCGACCCTGACACTCGGGTCCGATCAGGGCAACCGCGACGTGGTCGTGCGTGCGACCAGCGGCGTCGTCAGCAACGCGGTGACGATCCAGGTCAAGGGGACCACGACGACCGTCACGGCATCTCCGTCGACGGCGCAGACTCCGACCACACCGATCGAGATCGCGGTGTCCGTCGTCAATGCTGCCAAGGTTGCGCTGGGTGGCGTCGGCGTCAATTTCGAGACCACCGGCGGCACGCTGTCGTCCACCACGGCAGTAACCGACTCCTCCGGCAGTGCGACGGTGACGCTGACCGGCGTCACCAGCACGGTGCGTGTGACCGCGACGGCAGCCAACTCGAGCGCGACGGTCGACGTGCAGGCCGGCAGCAGCAGCAATCCGAATCCGACCCCTGCCGGCGTCGCGCTCAGGAACATCGCCGTGCAGGTGAATCCCTCGGTGGTCGGGCCGAACTCCGTCGGCTCGACGACCAACTTCTCGCAACTCGACGTCCGGGTGACGGGCGACCTGGGCGCGGCGCTGGGCATCCCCGTGGGCTATGCGCCGGTGCGGTTGCGCATCGGTTCCGCGCCGGCCTTCGGCACGCTGAGCATCGACACGACCACTTCGGCTGTCCTGACGAACGAGTCCGGTACGGTGTCCGCGCGTTTCATCCCGGGGAGTGCCACGACGGGTACCGACGGCGTGGTGATCTGCGCTTCCGTCGATGGCTTGGCCAACCCGCCGGGGGGCGGAGTGGTGCCTTGTGCTGCAAACGAGGTCGCCGCCAAGCTGACGGTCTCGCAAGCGCCGCTGTTCATCCGGATCTCCTACAACAACGAGATTGCGAAGGTCAACAACAACCTCGACTACGAAAAGCAGTTCAGCATCTACGTCACCGACGCGGCCGGCAAGGGCGTTGCAGGTGTGCCCGTATCGGTTCGGCTGCAGCCGCTGCAGTACATGAAGGGTTTCCTGGTGCATGATGACGATGCGGGCTGGATCTACGCACCGGGATTCCCGGTGCCGTGCGCCAACGAGGACAAGAACTTCAACGGCGTGCTGGACTCGGGCGACGAAGACCTGAACAACGATGGGCTGCTTTGGCCGGGCCAGTCGGCCGCGTTCACGCTGGACAGCAACGGAGTCACCGACAGTTCCGGCTTCGTCAATCTGAAGGTACGTCATGGTCAGCGCTTTGCGCTGTGGTCGACCTACCAGATCGAAGCACGGGCGGCGACGGCCGGTACCGAGCGCGCGACGACGGTGAACTACACGCTGGGCGCTGCGGCATCCGACGTCGAGAGTGAGGTGCCGCCCGGCTTCGCTGTCAGCCCGTTCGGCGTCGCCAACCTCTGCTCGAACGCCAACTGACCGGGTGACGGAAGCCCGACGCAGGTTGAAGGGCCGCCAAGCGCGGCCCTTTTTCTTTGCTATGTGACCTGCAGTAGGCTTGCGCGATGCACACTCCAAGCAGCATCGTCCTGATCGGCATGATGGGCGCCGGCAAGACCACTGTCGGTCGCATGCTGGCGAGCGACATCGGCTTCGAATTCATCGACGCAGATCGTGAACTGGAAGAGCGCAGCGGCGTGACGATACCGACGATCTTCGAGATCGAAGGCGAGGCGGGATTCCGGCGACGCGAGGCTGCCATCCTCGACGAATTGAGCCAGCGGTCGCGCATCGTGCTGGCAACCGGCGGCGGCGCGGTGCTGGATGCGGAAACGCGCGAGCGGCTGCACGAGCGCGGACTGGTGATCTATCTGCGCGCCAGTGCCGACGAGGTGTTCCGCCGCACGCGGCGTGACAAGTCGCGGCCGCTGCTGCAGGGCGACGATCCGCGCGTGACCATCGAGGCGCTGCTGGCGCAGCGCGAGCCGCTGTATGCCGAGACCGCCCACCTGACGTTCCAGTCGGCCTCGGCGAATCCCCGCCGGCTGGTCGAACGGTTGCTGGCGCATCCGCAGGTGCGCGAGGTATTCGAACACACCACGCGGTCCGTGCAGCGGCCGTAGCGGCGCTGCCGTGGAAGGCTGGGCGACCTGAGAGGCGGCCGCGCGGCTCGTACAATCGACGCATGCAACGCATGTCAGTCGGCCTGCCGGGCCGCCAATATGACATCCTGATCGGACCTGGCCTGCTGGCGCGCGCGGCCGAGCACATCGCGCCGCTGGCGCCTACGCGCATCATGCTGGTGACCGGCTCTGCGGTGGGCGCGCTGTACGCTGAACCGCTGCGTGCCGCGTTGACCGACGTAGCTCCGGTGTCCGTCGTCACGCTGCCGGACGGCGAGACGCACAAGCAGTGGAACTCGGTGGCGATGGTGCTGGATGCCATGGTCGCGGCCGGTGTCGATCGCCGCAGCCTGGTCGTAGCGCTGGGTGGCGGCGTGGTCGGCGACATGGCGGGGTTTGCTGCCGCGATCTACATGCGCGGCATCCGTTTCGTGCAGGTGCCCACGACGCTGCTCGCGCAGGTCGATTCGTCGGTGGGCGGCAAGACTGGCATCAACCATCCGCGCGGCAAGAACCTGATCGGCGCCTTCCACCAGCCGCAGCTCGTCATCACCGACACCGCCACGCTGCAGACACTGCCCGACCGCGAGCTGGCGGCGGGCTTGGCCGAGGTGCTGAAGCACGGCCTGCTGGCCGACGCCGACTACTACGAGCGCACGGTGCGCGATCTGCCAGCGCTGCGCGCGCGCGACCCCGACGCGCTGACGCGCGCGATCGCGCGCTCGTGCGAGATCAAGGCCGGCATCGTCGCGCGCGACGAGCGCGAAGCCGGCGAGCGGGCGCTGCTGAACCTGGGCCATACCTTCGGCCACGCGATCGAGGCGCTGACCGGCTACGAACGGTGGCTGCACGGCGAGGCTGTCGGCTGCGGCATGGTGCTGGCGGCCGACCTGTCGCACCGCGTCGGGCTGCTGCAGTTCGAAGCCGTCGAGCAGGTCGCCGATGCCGTGCAGTCCGCCGGACTGCCCGCGCGCATCGCGGGCCTGTCCTCCGCTGCGGCCATCGCATCGATGCGCGGCGACAAGAAGGCCGAGGCCGGCGCGGTGCGCTTCATCCTGATGGAGCGCATCGGCCGTGCGGTGCAGCGCGAGGTGCCGGACGACGCGGTGGCGGCGACGCTGGCTGCCGGGGGCTATACGTGACCGCACGCGACGACACGGTTGTGCAATCCCACGCCGCCGGCGCGCCGCTGGCACCCTACGCGGCCGATCCGCTGCGCAGCCGCGGGCGCCGTCACGCGGAGCCGCCGGCGCGCGGCCGCACCGACTTCCAGCGCGACCGCGACCGCATCGTGCATTCCGCGGCGTTCCGCCGCCTCGAGTACAAGACGCAGGTCTTCGTCAACCACGAGGGCGATCTGTTCCGCACGCGCCTCACGCACTCGCTGGAGGTCGCGCAGATCGGCCGCGCGATTGCGCGCAACCTGCGGCTGAACGAGGATCTGGTCGAGGCCATCACGCTGGCGCACGACCTCGGCCACACGCCATTCGGCCACGCGGGCCAGGATGCGCTGGACGAGTGCATGAAGCCGCACGGCGGCTTCGAGCACAACCTGCAATCGCTGCGCGTGGTGGACGAACTGGAAGAACGCTACGGCGCCTTCGACGGCCTGAATCTGACCTTCGAGACGCGCGAGGGCATTCTCAAGCACTGTTCGGCCGCCAATGCCCGCCGCTTGGGCGAACTGGGCGAGCGCTTTCTGCTGAAGCGCCAGCCCGGCCTTGAGGCGCAGATCGCCAACCTGGCCGACGAGATCGCCTACAACAACCACGACATCGACGACGGGCTGCGCTCCGGCCTGCTGGAAGTGGAGCAGCTCGAGACCGTACCGCTGTTCGCGCGTCACGCGGCGCTGGTGCGGGCGCAGTACCCCGCGATCGCCGGGCGCCGCATGATTCACGAGACCGTGCGGCGCATGATCAACACGCTGATCGTCGACCTCACGGAGGAAAGCACGCGGCGCATCGCGGCGGCGTCGCCGGCCGGCATCGACGACGTGCGCATGGCAGGCCCGCTGATCGCGTTCTCGGCGGAACTGCGCGCCGAGGCCGATGCACTGAAACGCTTCCTGCACCAGCAGCTTTACCGCCACTACAAGGTCATGCGCATGAGCGCGAAGGCGCGCAAGATCGTGCGTGAGCTGTACACGGCGTTCGACGAGGAGCCGCGGCTGCTGCCCACCGACCATCAGGCGCGCGCGGCGCACGACAAGCCGCGCGCCATCGCCGACTACGTGGCCGGCATGACGGATCGCTACGCAATACGCGAACACCGGCGGCTGTACGCCGTCGAGGAAAGCTAGCGGCCGCCGGCCGGCACGCCGGGCAACACGACCATGGCGCGTCTGGCGCGACTGTCGGTGGCCGGGCTGCCGCACCTGCTGGCGCTGCGCGGCGCGCAGGGCACGTCGGTATTCCGCAGCGATGAGGACCGCGAGCAATTGCTGGCGATGCTGCGGCAGGTCGCGCAGGAAACACGGCTGGCCCTGCACGGCTATGCGCTGCTGCCGGATGCCATCTATCTGCTGGCCACTCCCCCCGACGCGACGGCGATGGGCCGCGCGATGCAGTCGCTGGGCCGGCGCTACGTACGCCGCTTCAACGACCGGCACGCGCGCCGCGGTGCGCTGTTCGACGGGCGCTTCCGCTCGGCAGTGGTGGACCCGGAGCGCTGGCTGCTGCCGTGCCTGCGCTTCGTCGAAACGCGTCCGATGGCGGCGGGCGTGGCGGTGGACGCCGCGCACTATCGCTGGTCCAGCGCCGCCCATCACGCGGGCTTCGCGACCGACGGCTGGATCGACGACCTGGCACCCTACTGGGCACTGGGCAACACACCCTTCGACCGACAGGCTGCCTGGCGCGACTATCTGGGTGCCATCCCGGCGTCCGACGTCCAGCAGATATCGCAGGCGCTGATGGGCGGCTGGGCGCTGGGTGGCGCCGCGTTTGTCGCGGAGCTAGGCCGCACGTCGCCACGGCGTGCGCTACCCGGCAAGCCCGGCCGGCCCCGTAAGCCGGTGGATACTGCAGAGGCCTGATCGCGACACACTGCGGCAATTTCGCCACAGTGCCTGCGCCGTATCAGGGTTGGGCCTGATTCTTGTTGTAAATGCAAATGAGAGCCATTACCATTTGGCGACGCGCATGCCGATCGGAGGTCGGTCCCGCGTCCTGAAGCCAGCCAGGGGCCGTTCGCGGCCGCTTCCAGCCAGCTTGAAGCCAATCCGGGCAACCGGACTCACGTTGGGGGAAGCGTCATGGCGCAATTCAATCGCACGCCGCTGGCGGCGGCTGTCGCACTCGCATTCACGGCGGCCGCACCGGCACTGGCTCAGTCCTCAGCCGACAAGCCGGCAACCGACCAGGCGGCGCAGGCCAGCCTGCCCGAGGTCAAGGCCACCGCCGAGCCGGTCACGGACGGCTTCCGCACCATCGAGACGCCGTCGGCCACGCGTACCGAAACACCGCTGCGCGACATTCCGCAGTTCATCAATATCGTGCCTCAGAGCGTCATCGAGTCGCAGGGCGCGACGTCGCTGCAAAGCGCGCTGCGCAACGTGCCGGGCATCACCTATACCGCGCCCGAAGGCGGCACGCTGAACGCGCAGGTCATCTGGCTGCGCGGCTTCCCGGCCGGCGGCGACCTGTTCCGGGACGGCATTCGCGACATCGGCGAGTACAACCGCGATCTGTTCGCGACCGAAACCGTCGAAGTGTTGAAAGGCCCTGCCGCGCTGATCTTCGGCCGCGGCTCCACCGGCGGCGTCATCAACCAGACGTCGAAGTTTGCGGACTTCGTGCCGCGCGCGGAAGTCGGACTCAGCTTCGGTACCTTCGGTGAGAAGCGCGTCACCGGCGACCTGAACATCCAGACCAGTGACAGCAGCGCGCTGCGCATCGTCGCGCTGGGCGAAAAGTCCGACACGTCGATCGATACCGTGCACAACGACCAGATCGGTGTTGCACCCAGCTTCCGCTTCGGCATCGGCCGCGACACCAGCGTCTTGCTCGGCTTTTACTATCTCAAGACGGAAAGCATGACGAGCTTCGGCCAGCCCAATCTGGGCGCGGCCTTCGGCTACCAGCCGCCGCCGGTGTCGCTGGAGACCTACTACGGCCTGTCGAACTACGACTTCACCGACTGGGAAACCTACATCGGCACGGTGCAGATCGACCATCGCTTCAACGATGCGCTGACACTGCGCAACACGACGCGCTGGGCCAACTACCAGCGCCAGATGGAAGCGACCATTCCGTCGCTCGCCGCCAAGGACGTCAACAATCAGCCGGTGACGGCTGCCACACCGCTGGAACGTCTGATCGCCAACCGCAGCCACAACAAGGCGCGCGACAACGACGACGAAGTCATCATCAACCAGACGGACCTGGTGTGGCGGCCGGTCACCGGCTCGGTGAGGCACACCGTGCTGACCTCGCTGGAACTGGCATGGGAAGACCTGGACCGCCAGAACTACGTGTTCGGCAACACCTTCACGTCCACGACGCCGTATCTCGCCCCCAATCCATGGAGCACGCTGAACTTCACGAAGGTGCCCGGCACGACCGCGCCGGTGGAAACGGACACGGTCGCGATCGTGCTGCAGGACCAGCTCGAGTTCTCGCCGCAGTGGAAGGCGCTGCTCGGCGTACGCTGGGAGCGCTTCGAGGCGGAGGCCAAGACGCTGAATCCGGACGGCACCGTTACCGCCACCGGCGGGCCGTTCTCGCGCACTGACAACATGGTGAGCGGCCGCGCGGGCCTGATCTGGCAGCCCGCCGACTGGCAGTCGTACTACATATCGTGGGGCAACTCCTACAACCCGTCGGGCGAGCTGGGCGTGTACGGTGGCACGGCGACGAACCTGAACGCCGCCAACGAACTGCTCGATCCCGAGGAAAACGCCAGCTACGAGCTCGGCGCGCAATGGGACATCAACCAGCAGATGCAGATCCGCGGCGCGATCTTCCGCAACGCCAAGGAAAAGGCGCGCATGACCGATCCGTTGCTGGGAACCGTCACGCTCGACGGTGAGCGGCGTGTCGACGGGCTCGAGCTGTCGGCGGTGGGGCGGCTCACGCCCAACTGGGAGCTGTACGCCAACGGCGCGTACATGAGCGGCGAAATCGTCAAGTCCGGCAATCCGCTGACCGAAGGCAAGGTGCCGCTGGGCGTGCCGCGCCTGTCGGGCAGCATGTGGACGGTCTATCGCCTCGGCCAGGGCTGGGAGGTGGGCGGCGGCTTCTTCGCGTCGTCGTATTTCTGGATGGACGATCAGAACCGCGGGAAGAATCCCGGCTATGCGCGCTGGGATGCGACCGTGGCTTATGTGCAGCCGGTCTACGACGTGCGGCTCAACGTCTTCAACATCGGCGACAAAAAGTACTATCTGGGCGGGTACCAGGGTAATCCGACACGCGTGCTGCCCGGCATTCCGTTGTCGGCGATGCTGACGTTCCGCTACCGGTTCATCTAGCTCGCTGCACCCGCGGCCAGCCGACGCCAACCGCCACGCCATGCTGCTGCAGATTCCGCAGGTCCTGCGGCCGGAACAGGTCACCGCGATCCGCGCGCGCATCGACGCCGCGCAGTGGATCGACGGCAACACGACGTCGGGCCACCAGTCCGCGCGCGAGAAGGTCAACGAGCAGCTTGCGGAAAGTTCGGAGGCCGCGCGCGCCTGCGGCGCGGAAATCGCCGCCGCACTGGACCGCAACCCGCTGTTCTTCTCGGCGGCGCTGCCGAAACACGTGTTCCCGCCGCTGTTCAACCGTTACGGCGTGGGCATGACCTTCGGCAAGCACGTGGACGCCGCCATCCGCGTGCACGGCCCCAGCGGCGCGCGCATCCGCACCGATCTGTCCGCCACGCTGTTCCTGACGCCGCCCGAGGACTACGACGGCGGCGAACTGCAGGTCGAGGACACCTACGGCGTGCATTCGGTGAAGCTCGCGGCCGGCGACATGGTGCTGTATCCGGCGTCCAGCCTGCATCGCGTAACGCCGGTCACGCGCGGTGCGCGCGTGTCGTCGTTCTTCTGGATCCAGAGCCTGGTGCGCGACGACGCGCAGCGCGCGCTGCTGTTCGACATCGACATGGCGATCATCCGCCTGAACCAGGACCGGCCGGGCGATCCGGCGGTGGTGTCGCTGACCGGCAGCTATCACAATCTGCTGCGCATGTGGGCCGAGGCCTGAGCCGGTGGGCGCTACCGAGGCCGGCGGCGGCGCAACGCGCGCCGGCTACCTGACCGATATCCAGTACACGGCCAACTTCGCGCCCTTTCTGACGCCGGCGGCGCTCGCCTACACGGCCGTGCTCAACGGCCATGCTTCGCCGGACTTCAACGCACCGTTCCGGTACTGCGAGCTGGGCTGCGGCCGCGGCGTGACCAGCCTGGTGCTGGCGGCCGTGCACGCGCACGGCGAGTTCCACGCCTGCGACATCAATCCCGCGCACATCGAGCACGCGGCCGCGCTGCAGAAGGCGGCGGGCATCACGAATCTGCAACTGCACGCGCGCAGCATCGAGCAGATGCTGGCGGACGACGATCTGCCGCGCTTCGACTTCATCGTCGCGCACGGGCTCTACAGCTGGGTGCCCGACGCCGTGCGCGCGCAGATGCGCGCGTTCATCGCGGCGCGGCTCGCGCCCGGCGGGCTGCTGTTCGTCAGCTACAACACGCTGCCGGGCTGGGCGGCGCTGCAGCCGCTGCGCCAGATGCTGCGCAGCTACGCCGCGCACGCGCCCGGTGACACGCTGGCGAAGGCGAAGGCCGCGTTCGCTTATGCGCAGCGTATGGCCGATCGCGGCGCGGGCGTGTTCAAGGCCTCGCCCGCCGCGCGCGCGCAGCTCGCCGAGATCGCGCAGCACGACATCCGCTACGTAGTGCACGAATACCTGACGCCGCATGGCGATCCGTTCTGGTTCGGCGACGTCGAGCGGGCGCTGCGCGACAGCGGGGTCGCCTATGCGGGCAGCCTGACGCCGTCGCTGAACGTGCCCGAGCTGATGGTGCCACCGGCGCTGGCCGATCCCATCGCCGCGACCAGCCGCACGATGTTCGAGATGCATCACGATTTCGTCGCGAACACCGCGTTCCGCCGCGACCTGTACATCCGCGCGGCGCCGCGGCCGTTGCCGGCGGAGGTGCCGCTGGCGGATTTCGCGCCGTTTGATTTCGCACTGGCGCGCCTGCCGGAGCAGTTGCCGCTGAAGTCTGCGGACGGCGAACTGCAGTTCGACCTGACCGGACGCGCGGCCGCGGTGCGCGCCGTGCATACGCTGCTGGCTTCCGCGCCGGCGGACGCGTCGGCGATAGCGCGGACGTCGGGACTGTCCGACGGCGACGCGACGCTGCTGATCCAGCAACTGGTCATCGCGCAGCACCTGATGCCGGTGCCGCGCCTGCGGCCTGCGGGCGGCTGGCCGGCACTGAACGCCGCGCTGATCGACGCTGCGCTGCGCGAGCGCCAGCCCAGCGTGCCGCTCGCCTGTCCGGCATTGGCCGGCGCCCTGCCTTTCGAAGTCGTGCAAGCCGTGATGGTCGAAGCGGTGGCGGCGAACCCAGTCGCCGCATCGGCGGCATCGGCTGCGGTCGCACGGCTGGCCAGCGCCGGGCACCCCGTGCTGCTGGAGGGGCCAGGCGGCCAGCGGCGCGCCGCCACGGAACCCGAGCTGCTTCAGGCGATGACCGCTGCCGCCCACCGCCTGCTGGATGCAACCTGTGCAGAGCGGCGTCTGCTGGAGCAGCTCGGGCTGCTGGGCTGACAGCAGTCGCGACGCCCAACCCTCATAAATATGTCCCCAATTATTCTCTCTCGAAGTATCACCTCCTAAAATAGGGGACAGACCCCGGTTGTTCTTGTTGTGCGCTGCGATGGCCGGCAGTACAGTGCCAAGCGGTGCCCCGGTCGGCGGGGATGCGGCTTTCTGCCCTCGGGAGGGGCGATGTCTCTGCACAACACGGATGCGATGCTGGCGGCTGCGGCCGCCGGGGGGCTGTATGCGCGAGCCAACGAACACGATGCCTGCGGCGTCGGCTTCGTCGCGAACATCAAGGGCCGCGCCAGCCACGCGCTGATCCAGCAGGCACTGCTGATCCTGCATAACCTCGATCACCGAGGGGCGATCGGCGCCGACCCGCTGTGCGGCGACGGTGCCGGCATCCTGATCCAGATCCCCGACGCTTTTTATCGCGACGAACTCGCGCGCCAAGGCGTCGCGTTGCCGCCGCCGGGCGAATACGGCGTCGGCATGATCTTTCTGCCGCGCGAACACGCGTCGCGGCTCGCCTGCGAGCAGGAACTGGAGCGCACGGTGCGCGCCGAGGGCCAGGTGGTGCTGGGCTGGCGCGACGTGCCCGTGGACCGCGACATGCCGATGTCGCCGCTGGTGCGCGAGCGCGAGCCGGTGATCCGCCAGATCTTCATCGGCCGCGGGCCGGACGTCATGGTGCCGGACGTGCTGGAGCGCAAGCTCTATGTGATCCGCAAGGCCGCGAGCCACAAGATCCAGGCGCTGAAGCTCAAGCACGGCAAGGAGTACTTCGTGCCGTCGATGTCGACGCGCACCATCGTCTACAAGGGCCTGCTGCTGGCCGACCAGGTGGGCCGCTACTACGTGGACCTGCGCGACCCGCGCGTCGTGTCGGCGATCACGCTGGTGCACCAGCGCTTTTCCACCAACACCTTCCCGTCGTGGGAGCTTGCACACCCGTACCGGCTGATCGCGCACAACGGCGAGATCAACACGGTGAAGGGCAACTTCAACTGGATCCGCGCGCGCGAGGGTGTGATGTCGTCGCCGGTGCTGCGCGAGGACCTGGGCAAGCTCTTCCCGCTGATCTACGAAGGCCAGTCGGACACCGCGTGCTTCGACAATGCGCTCGAGCTGCTGGTGATGAGCGGCTATCCGCTGGCGCACGCGGTGATGATGATGATTCCGGAGGCGTGGGAACAGCACGCGCAGATGGACGCGAACCGCCGCGCGTTCTACGAGTACCACGCGGCGATGATGGAGCCGTGGGACGGCCCCGCCGCCATCGCGTTCACCGACGGCGTGCGCATCGGCGCGACGCTGGACCGCAACGGCCTGCGGCCGGCGCGCTACGTGATCACCGAAGACGACACGGTGGTCATGGCCTCCGAGGTCGGCGTGCTGCCGATCCCCGAGAGCCGCATCATCAAGAAGTGGCGGCTGCAGCCCGGCAAGATGTTCCTGATCGACACCGATCAGGGCCGCATCATCGACGACGCGGAACTGAAGCAGCAGCTTTCAGGTAGCAAGCCCTACAAGGAGTGGATCAAGCGCATCCGCATCCGCCTCGACGATCTGCCCATCGAAAAGGTGATGGCCGCCACCGGCACGACGCCGCAGTCGTCGGCGAAGCTGGACGTGCCGCTGCTGGATCGCCAGCAGGCCTTCGGTTACACGCAGGAAGACGTGAAGCTGCTGATGGAACCGATGGCCGTCGCCGGCGAGGAGGCGATCGGCTCGATGGGCAACGACACGACGCTGCCGGTGCTGTCGAACCGCCCGAAGCCGCTGTACGGGTACTTCAAGCAGCTGTTCGCGCAGGTGACGAACCCGCCGATCGACCCGATCCGCGAGCAGCTGGTGATGTCGCTGGTGAGCTTCGTCGGCCCCAAGCCCAATCTGCTGGACATCAACAACATCAACCCGCCGATGCGCCTGGAGGTCAGCCAGCCGGTGCTGGATCACCGCGACATGGCGAAGATCCGCGCGATCGACGGCTACTCGTCCAACAAGTTTCGCACCTTCGAACTGGACATCTGCTATCCGCTGGCGTGGGGCAAGGCGGGCGTGGAGGCGCGGCTCGCGTCGCTGTGCGCGCAGGCGGTGGACGCGGTGCGCGCCGGCTACAACATCCTGATCGTCACCGACCGCGCAGTAGATGCGGAGCACGTCGCAATTCCCGCGCTGCTCGCCACCAGCGCGGTGCACCAGCACCTGATCGCCGAGGGGCTGCGCACGTCCACCGGCCTGGTGGTGGAAACGGGCTCGGCGCGCGAGGTGCACCACTTCGCACTGCTCGCCGGCTACGGAGCCGAAGCCGTGCATCCGTATCTGGCGTTGGAGACGCTGGCCGCGCTGCACGGGCCGGCGCCCGAGTCCGTCGACAAGGCGCTGAAGAACTACGTCAAGGCTGTCGGCAAGGGTCTGAACAAGGTGATGTCCAAGATGGGCATCAGCACCTACATGTCGTACTGCGGCGCGCAGATCTTCGAGGCCGTGGGGCTGAACCGCGAGCTGGTGCAGCGCTACTTCCGCGGCACGGCCAGCAACGTCGGCGGCGTGGGCCTGTTCGAAGTGATGGAAGAGGCGGTGCGCACGCACACGGCGGCGTTCTCCGACGACCCGGTGCTGGCGACGATGCTCGATGCCGGCGGCGACTATCAGTGGCGCGTGCGCGGCGAGGAGCACATGTGGACGCCGGACGCCATCGCCAAGCTGCAGCATTCGACGCGCGCCGGGAGCTACCAGACGTACAAGGAGTACGCGCAGATCATCAACGACCAGAGCCGCCGTCACATGACGCTGCGCGGGCTGTTCGAGTTCAGGCTGGATCCGAAGAAGGCGATCCCGCTGGATGAGGTGGAACCGGCGAAGGACATCGTGAAGCGCTTCGCGACCGGCGCGATGTCGCTGGGCTCGATCTCGACGGAAGCCCACACGACGCTGGCCGTCGCGATGAACCGCATCGGCGGCAAGAGCAACACCGGCGAGGGCGGCGAGGATCCGGCGCGCTACCAGCAGGAACTGCGCGGCGTTCCGATCAGGGCGGGCGACACGCTGGCCAGCGTGCTGGGCGCGGACCTGGTCCGCGCCGACATTGCGCTGCAGGAGGGCGACTCGCTGCGCTCGCGTATCAAGCAGGTCGCGTCGGGCCGCTTCGGCGTCACCACCGAGTACCTGGTAAGCGCAGACCAGATCCAGATCAAGATGGCGCAGGGCGCAAAGCCGGGCGAGGGCGGCCAGTTGCCTGGCCACAAGGTCAGCGAGTACATCGCGAAGCTGCGCTTCTCGGTGCCGGGCGTCGGGCTGATCTCACCCCCGCCGCACCACGATATCTATTCGATCGAGGATCTGGCGCAGCTGATCCACGACCTGAAGAACGCCAATCCGCAGGCGTCGATCAGCGTGAAGCTGGTGTCCGAAGTGGGCGTTGGCACCGTGGCGGCAGGCGTGGCAAAAGCCAAGGCCGACCACGTGACGATCGCCGGTCACGACGGTGGCACCGGCGCTTCGCCGGTGTCGTCGATCAAGCATGCCGGCACGCCGTGGGAACTGGGCCTGGCCGAGACGCAGCAGACGCTGGTGCTGAACCGCCTGCGCGGCCGCATCGCGGTGCAGGTGGACGGCCAGATGAAGACCGGCCGCGACGTGGTGATCGGCGCGCTGCTGGGCGCCGACGAGTTCGGCTTCGCCACTGCACCGCTGGTGGTCCAAGGCTGCATCATGATGCGCAAGTGCCATCTGAATACCTGCCCGGTGGGCGTGGCCACGCAGGATCCGGCGTTGCGCGCGAAGTTCAAGGGTCAGCCCGAATACGTCGTCAACTATTTCTTCTTCGTCGCTGAGGAAGTGCGCGAGATCATGGCGCAGCTCGGCATCCGCAGCTTCGACGAACTGATCGGCCGCGCCGACCTGCTGGACACGCGCAAGGGCATCGACCACTGGAAGGCGCGCGGGCTGGACTTCTCGCGCATCTTCTACCAGCCGCCGATGCCGGCTGACGTCGCACGCCGCGTCTGCGAGGAACAGGATCACGGCCTCGCGAAGGCGTTGGACCACAAGCTCATCGAACAGAGCCGCGCGTCGCTGGAACGCGGCGAACGCGTGAGCTTCCTGATGCCGATCCGCAACGTCAACCGCACGGTGGGCACGATGCTGTCGTCGCAGGTCGCGCGCCGCTACGGCCACGCAGGCCTGCCTGACGACACCATCCACATCCAGTTGAACGGCACCGCGGGCCAGAGTTTCGGGGCCTTTCTTGCGCGCGGCATCACGCTGGATCTCGTCGGTGACGCCAACGACTACACCGGCAAGGGCCTGTCGGGCGGCCGCATCATCGTGCGCTGTCCCAACGACTTCCGCGGCTCCGGCACCGAGAACATCATCGTCGGCAACACCGTGCTGTACGGCGCGATCGCCGGCGAGGCGTACTTCAACGGTGTGGCCGGCGAGCGCTTCGCCGTGCGCAACTCGGGCGCGACGACCGTCGTCGAGGGCACGGGCGATCACGGCTGCGAGTACATGACCAAGGGCACGGTCGCGGTGCTGGGCGCCACCGGACGCAACTTCGCGGCCGGCATGTCGGGCGGCATCGCCTACGTGTTCGACGAGCACGGCGACTTCGCGGCCAGGTGCAACCAGAGCATGTGCGAGCTGGAAGGTGTGCTGCCGTCGGCCGAGCAGCAGCAGGACGTCGACGAGGCGCTGTGGCATCTGGGCGAGACCGACGAGTTCCTGCTGCGCGGCCTCATCGAGAGCCATTTCCGCTACACCGGCAGCCTGCGCGCGCGCATGCTGCTCGACAACTGGGCGGCGATGCGCGCGCGCTTCGTCAAGGTGTTCCCGCACGAGTACCGGCGCGCGCTGAAGGAGCTGCATGCCGCACAGCGGCCGGCCGCGCCACAGCGCCTGGCCGCCTGACCACCGTCGTCGCCAGCACGATCACAAGAATCAGCGCAAGAACCAGCGAAAGCCAGCAATGGGCAAGATCACCGGTTTCATGGAATACGCGCGGCTGGAGGAGGCCGCGGAGGCACCGCAGTCGCGCATCGCGCACTGGCGCGAGTTCATCACGCACCTGACCGACGAGCAGGCGCAGATCCAGGGCGCGCGCTGCATGGATTGCGGCATTCCGTTCTGCAACAGCGGCTGCCCGGTCAACAACATCATCCCGGACTTCAACGACCTCGTTTACCGCCAGGACTGGAAACAGGCGCTGGACGTTCTGCACAACACCAACAACTTCCCGGAGTTCACCGGCCGCGTATGCCCCGCGCCCTGCGAGGCGGCGTGCACGCTGAACATCGACGATGCGCCGGTGGGCATCAAGTCCATCGAGCACAAGATCATCGACAAGGGCTGGGAGGAAGGCTGGGTGCTGCCGCTGCCGGCGGCGGTACGCACCGGCAAGAGCGTTGCGGTGGTGGGCAGCGGGCCGGCGGGACTCGCCTGCGCGCAGCAGCTCGCGCGCGCCGGCCATGACGTCACGGTGTTCGAGAAGAACGACCGCATCGGCGGCCTGCTGCGTTACGGCATCCCCGACTTCAAGATGGAGAAGTCGCACATCGACCGCCGCGTCGAGCAGATGCAGGCCGAAGGCGTGACCTTCCGCGCCGGTGTGCGCGTGGGCACGGCGCCGGCGGCCGGCGTCACCGACCTGTCGCGCGAGCACGTGGAGCCGCAGCAGCTGCTGCAGCAGTTCGACGCGGTGGTGCTGGCCGGCGGCGCCGAGCAGTCGCGCGATCTGCCGGTCCCGGGCCGCGAGCTGGCCGGCGTGCACTTCGCGATGGAGTTCCTGCCGCAGCAGAACCGCGTGGTCGCGGGCGATCCGGTGAAGGGGCAGATCAGCGCGCAGGGCAAGCACGTCGTGGTCATCGGCGGCGGCGATACCGGTTCGGACTGCGTCGGCACGTCCAATCGCCATGGGGCGGCGTCGGTCACGCAGTTCGAGCTGCTGCCGCAGCCGCCGGCGCGCGAGAACAAGGAGCTCACGTGGCCGTACTGGCCCATCAAGCTGCGCACCTCCAGTTCGCACGAGGAGGGCGCGCAGCGCGACTGGGCGGTGACCACCAAGCGTTTCGTCGGTGACGACAAGGGCAACGTGCGCGCGCTGGTCGCCGCGCGCGTCGAATGGCAGAAGGATTCTGCCAGCGGCGCGATGAAGATGGTCGAGGTATCGGGCTCCGAGTTCGAACTCCCCGCCGATCTGGTGCTGTTCGCGATGGGCTTCGTGTCGCCGGTGCCCGCCGTGCTGGAGGGCTTCGGCGTCGACCAGGATCCGCGCGGCAACGCGCGTGCCGCCACCGAGGAGTCGAAGGCCGGGCCGCAACCGTACGCGACCAACGTGCCGAAGGTCTTCGCGGCCGGCGACATGCGCCGCGGCCAGTCGCTGGTCGTGTGGGCGATCCGCGAAGGTCGCCAGTGCGCGCGCGCCGTCGACGAATTCCTGATGGGAACCTCGACGCTGCCGCGCTGATCCTCGTCGCGCAGCATGCCGCGCATCTTCAGCAAGTCGCTGACCGTCGGTGCCGAATCCATCGACGCGGTGGGCCACGTCAACAACCGCGAATACCTGCGGTGGATGGAGGAGGTCGCGGTCGAACACTCCACCGCGCAGGGCTGGCCGATGCAGCGCTACTTCGACGCCGGCAACGCGTGGGTGGCGGCGCGCCACACCATCGAGTACCTGCGACCGTCGCTGCAGGGCGACGAGCTGACCGCGTGCACGTGGATCGCCCACTGGGACGGCCGCGACTGCCTGCGCCGCTATGCGATCCTGCGCGACCGCAAGCTGCTGGCGCGCGGTGAGACGATCTGGACTTTCGTCGATCTGGCCAGCGGCCGTGGCCGCCCGATCCCCGCCGACGTGCTGCAGGCCTTCGCCGTGGTGGCGGACGACGATGCCGAACTGCGCGCGCTCAACTTGGCACGGCGTCGCGTGATCCAATGAGGCGGCCGTGCGCGGCTGATCACCCGGCTGGGCTACGATTTGCGCCCGGCACCGCACACGCTTTACGACCGGCCCCGCAACCAACAAGAAAGGCCCCACCGATGCGCAATACGATGCTGAAGGTCCTGTGGCTTTGCGCGCTGCTCGCGTCAGGCTCCGCACTGGCGCAGGACGCCGGCGTGCTGAAGAAGATCCGCGACGCCAAGGCCATCACGCTGGGCTACCGCACCGATTCGCCGCCGTTCTCCTTTTCCGGCAATGACGGCCAGCCGGCCGGCTACTCGGTGGATATCTGCAGGCGCATCGTCACCAGCCTGGAGCGCAGCCTCGGTGGCGCGCTCGCGGTGAACTGGGTGCCGCTGTCGGCGGCGGACCGCTTCGACAAGGTGACCGGCGGCGCGGTGGACATCGAGTGCGGCAACACGTCGGCCACGCTGTCGCGCATGGAGCGCTTCGACTTCTCCAACCTGATCTTCGTCGACGGCGGCGGCGTGCTGGTGCTGGCCGGCTCCAAGATCGGCCGGCTGTCCGACCTGTCCGGCAAGACCGTGGTTGCCGTGGCCGGCACGACGACCGAGCAGTCGCTGGCCGCCGCGCTCAAGACCAAACTCATCGACGCCAGGATGCTGGCCGTCAAGGACGAGGCCGAAGCGCTGGCAGCGCTGGAGTCGGGCAAGGCGGACGGCTATGCAGCCGACCGCGTGAAGCTCGTGGTGCTGGTGGTGCGCGCGAAGGGCGAGCAGAAAACCGCCGAGAAATTCCGACTGATCCAGGAGGATTACAGCATCGAGCCCTACGCGTTGATGATGCGCCGCGATCCGGCGCTGCGACTGGCAGTCAACCGTGGCCTTGCGCAGTTGTATCGCTCGGGCACCATCATGGAGATCTACGATCGCTGGCTGGCGCCGCTGGGCAAGCCCACGCCGCTGCTGACAGCCGTGTTTATTCTGGGAGCGACGCCGGAATAACCGATGTTCGCAGAAGTTACGGCATGTTGATAGGGCATGCCGCGCTTCAATTCCACCGTTGCACCGCAGCGCCCGCGTGCGACAATAAATAGAATGAACGTTCAATCTGCGCCGCCCCGCCTCCTGCACTCGTAGTTCATCGTACGGTTCCATGAGCGACGCTATCGTCACCCTCGACCACGTTACCTTCGGCTACGACCGGCGGGTGATCCTGTCCGATATCAGCATGGCCTTCCCGCGCGGCAAGGTCATCGCGATCATGGGCGGGTCGGGCTGCGGCAAGACCACGCTGCTGCGGCTGATCGGCGGGGTGCTGACGCCCTCGAAGGGCCGCATCAGTTTCGACGGCACGCCGGTCGACGCGCGTGACCGCGAGTCGCTGTACGCGCTGCGCCGGCGCATGGGCATGCTGTTCCAGTTCGGTGCGCTGTTCACGGACCTGACGGTGTTCGACAACGTCGCGTTTCCGCTGAGCGAGCACACCACGCTGCCGCCGCCGATGATCCGCGACCTGGTGCTGATGAAACTCAATGCGGTGGGGCTGCGCGGCGCCGCGCAACTGAAGCCCGCAGATCTTTCAGGCGGCATGGCGCGTCGCGTTGCCCTTGCACGTGCGATTGCCTTGGACCCCGATCTCATCATGTACGACGAACCCTTCGCGGGGCTGGACCCGATTTCGCTGGGCGTGGCCGCGAACCTGATCCGCCGCCTGAACGACGCCACCGGCGCGACCTCGCTGGTGGTGTCGCACGACGTGAAGGAGTGCTTCCTGATCAGCGACTACGTGTACGTGATCTCCGGCGGCCGCATCGTCGGCCACGGCACGCCGGCCGAGGTCCAGGCATCCGATGATCCCGAGGTACGCCAGTTCATCCGGGGCGAGCCGGACGGGCCGGTGCGCTTCCACTATCCTGCCCGGGGCTACGGCGAAGACCTGGGGCTGCGGGCATGAGGCGGACGCGATGACTGCCTCGGACCTGTTGCCGACGCTGGGCCGCGTGGCGCTGAGCAATCTGCGCGGCATGGGGCGCAGCGCGTTCTTCCTGGTGGAAATGCTGAAGCAGCTGCCACCGACACTGCTGCGCTTCCACCTGGTGGCCGCGCAGATCCACGCGATAGGCAACCGCTCGCTGGTCATCATCGCTGCATCGGGCCTGGCCGTGGGCTTCGTTCTGGCGTTGCAGGGCTACTACACGCTTTCGCGCTACGGTGCGGCCGAGTCACTGGGCTTGATGGTAGCCCTGTCGTTGGTGCGGGAACTGGGACCGGTGGTGACCGGGCTGCTGTTCGCCGGCCGCGCCGGCACGTCGCTGACGGCGGAGATCGGGCTGATGAAGGCCGGCGAACAGCTCGCCGCCATGGAGATGATGGCCGTCGACCCCAAGGGGCGAGTGCTGGCGCCGCGCTTCCTGGCGGGCATCATCGCGATGCCGCTGCTGGCTGCCATCTTCTCGGCCGTGGGCATACTGGGCGGCTACGTGGTCGGCGTGCTGATGCTCGGCATCGATCCCGGCGCGTTCTGGTCGCAGATGCAGTCCGGCGTGGACGTATGGGATGACGTCGGCAACGGCGTCATCAAGAGCGTGGTGTTCGGCGTCGCCTGCACCTTCGTCGCGCTCTATCAGGGTTACGAAGCGGCGGCCACCCCGGAAGGCGTGGCACAGGCGACCACGCGCACGGTGGTCGTTTCATCGCTGGCGGTGCTGGGGCTGGACTTCGTGCTGACGGCGCTGATGTTCAGCGCGCCGCACTAGGGCAACGGAAATTGACGCGGAGAGCTGCGATGGGACGCAAGGCAATGGAAACACTGGTCGGCGGATTCGTGCTGCTGGGCACGCTGGCCGTGGTCTTTCTGGCGCTGAAAGCCGCAAATCTGACCAGTTTCAATGCCGGACCGACCTATACCCTGACAGCGAGTTTCGACAATATCGGGGGGCTGAAGGTACGGGCGCCGGTGAAAAGCGCCGGAGTCACCGTCGGGCGTGTGACGGCGATCTCGCTGGACCCGAAGACTTTCCAGGGCACCGTGACGATGCAGCTGGACCAGCGCATGCAGTTTCCCGACGACACGTCGGCGAAGATCCTGACGGCCGGCCTGCTGGGGGATCAGTACCTGGGACTGGAGCCCGGCGGCTCGGACCAGAATCTGAATGACGGCGGCCGCATCAAGATGACGCAGTCGGCGGTCGTGCTGGAAAACCTGATCGGACAGTTCCTTTACAACCGCGCCGCCGAAGGCGGGGCAGAGAAGAAGTGACCGGTGCAACGACATGACATGACCGACAGAACCGCATGGCTGCGCCGCGGGCTGCGTGCAGCCGCGGCAGTGGCCGTGCTGGCGTTGGCCGGCGGCTGCGCGACGCTGCCGCCCAACGTCGGCCAGGATCCGCGCGACCCGTGGGAAGCCGTCAACCGCAATGTGTTCGTGTTCAACGAGGCCTTCGACGCGGACATCATGAAGCCGCTGGCCGAGCATTACGCGCTGCTGCCTTCGTTTGTGAAGGACTGCCTGTCGAACATGTTCGCGAATCTGCGCGGTCCGTCGAACGCGGTGAACAATGCGCTGCAGGGCAAGCCGGCGGAGGCGGCCTCCGACGTCGGCCGCTTCGTCGTCAACACCACCGTCGGCCTGGTCGGCTGCTTCGACGTGGCCACCGGCATGGGACTGGAGAAGTCCGATGAAGACTTCGGCCAGACGCTGGGCGTGTGGGGTGTGGAGCCCGGACCGTATCTGGTGGTGCCCTTCCTCGGTCCCAGCAACGTGCGCGACGCGGTGGGCATCCTCGGCGTGGAGCCGTTCCTCGACCTGAACTTCTACATCGACAATGCGACCATCGAGTATTCGGTGCTGGCGCTGCGCTTCGTCAACCTGCGCGCGCAGCTGCTGTCCACCGAGCATCTCATCGATGACGCAGCGCTGGACCGCTATACGTTCATCCGCGACGGGTTCCTGCAGCGGCGGCGCTATCTGATCTACGATGGCAATCCGCCGCGCGAGATCGATCCGGAGGACGAGGACGACGATGACGGTCCTCCGCCGCCGGCTGCGACCCCGACCGCCGCGGCGCCTGCGGCGGAGCCCGGACGCTAAACCTGCCTGAACTTGCTGTGCCCCGCGCGGTCTGCGGTCAAGGGGCAACTACTCGAATCAAGGGACGACAAACGATGTTCGAAAAGCTGCGACTCATTCTGCCGTGTGTGCTGCTGCTGGCGGCCGTGCCTGCCGTCGCGCAGGCGCCCTCGGCACAGGCTGCACCGGACGCGTTGGTGCGCGATCTCACCGCGCAGGTGCTGGACGCGATACGTGCCGACAGCGCGATCGCCGCCGGCGACATCGGCCGCATCCAGAAGCTGGTCGACGAGAAGATCCTGCCGTACGTCGACTTTCCGAAGATGACGCGCCTGGCCGTCGGGCGCGGCTGGCGCGATGCCACCGCCGAGCAGCGCACCGCGCTGACGCGCGAGTTCCGCACGCTGCTGCTCCGTACCTACAGCGGCGCGCTCGCCCAGGTCAAGGACCATCAAGTGCAGATGCGGCCGTTCCGCGCGCAGCCAGCCGATACCGACGTGCTGGTGCGCAGCGCCGTCGTGCCGTCGCGCGGCGATCCCATCCAGCTCGACTATCGGCTGGAGAAGCAGGACGCCGGCTGGAAGATCTACGACGTCAACGTGCTGGGTGTCTGGCTGGTGGAGAACTACAAGACGCAGTTCGCGTCGGAGATCAGCGCCGGCGGCGTCGACGGACTGATCAAGTCGCTGACCGAACGCAACAAGTCGCTAGCCGAGAACAAGAAAGCCTGAGCATGCGCGTCGCGGTCGACAGCATCGGCATGGAAAACGCGCCGCAGGTGGCCGAGGTGGGCCACGCGGCGATCGCCAGCGGTGACGCGCACGTCGATCTGTCCGGCGTCGTGCGCTGCGATTCGTCGGCAGTTGCGGTGCTGCTGGAATGGCAGCGCGCCGCGGCTGCGCAGGGGCTGACGCTGACGGTGCAGGGGGTGCCGGCGGCGTTGCACAGCCTGGCCACCGTCTACGGCGTCACCGAACTGCTGCCTGCGCTGGACGTGCGCTGAGACCGGCGCAGCCGCCCGCCGCGGTCCGAAGCGGCGCGGTGCGCCACCTATAATCCGCAGTTCCGTCGCCGCGGTCCGCCGTTGCTGACCGGCGGCCACGCGAGCCTTTCGTGACCACTCCCCTCGTTGCCACTGCTGCCACTCCCGCCGCAATCGCGGTCCGCACCGTTTCCAAGCGTTACGGCAACCTGACTGCGCTGGCCGACGTCGACCTTGTGGTTGCCCAAGGCGAGTTCTTCGGCCTGCTCGGACCCAACGGCGCCGGCAAGACCACGCTGATCTCGATCATCGCGGGACTCGCGCGCGCCAGCAGCGGACGGGTGACCATCCTCGGCCACGACGTGGTGGACGATTACCGCGCCGCGCGCCTGGCGCTGGGGGTGGTGCCGCAGGAGCTCACCTACGATCCGTTCTTCTCGGTGCGCGAGACGCTGCGCTTCCAGTCGGGCTACTTCGGACTGGACGGCAACGACGCGTGGATCGACGAGGTGCTGCACCATCTGGGGCTCACCGAGAAGGCCCACGTCAACACGCGCGCGCTGTCCGGCGGCATGAAGCGCCGGCTGATGGTCGCGCAGGCGCTGGTGCACAAGCCGCCGGTCATCGTGCTGGACGAGCCTACGGCCGGCGTCGACGTCGAACTGCGGCAGACGCTGTGGGACTTCATCCAGCGGCTGAACCGCGAAGGCCACACCATCGTGCTGACCACGCACTACCTGGAAGAGGCGCAGGCGCTGTGCGGGCGCATCGCGATGCTGAAGGCGGGGCGCATCGTCGCGCTGGACACCACGCGCGCGCTGCTGGCGCGCGTGGCCGGCGTGCAGCTGACCATGCGGCCGCGCGGGATGCCACCGGCTGCCGTGCTGGCGCGCGTCATCGAACAGCGCGACGGCGTGCTGACGCTGCGGCTGAACGATGCGGCCGAAGTCACGCAGATACTGGCCGAGTGCGCGGGCGCCGGTTGCGCGATCGACGAGCTCGAGGTGGGCACGGCCGACCTCGAGGACGTGTTTCTGCAGCTGACTTCGGATGCGCCGGCGTCGCGGTCCGCGGCGGCCATTCGCGCTGCCGACGGAATGCCGGCATGAGCACAGCACCGGGCCGTCCCGGACAAGCCCGCACCGCAGCACGCTGCGCGAGAGCTGGCCGATGAGCGCACTGCCGTTGCCCGCTCCCGTGGTTGCCGCGTCGTCGCCGGCAGTCTCGTTCCGCACGCTGCTGACCAAGGAACTGCTGCGTTTCTGGAAGGTGAGCTTTCAGACCATCGCGGCGCCCGTGCTGACGGCGGTGCTGTACCTGCTGGTGTTCGGCCAGGTGTTGCGCGACCACGTGCAGGTGTTTCCGGGCGTCGGCTACGTGAGCTTCCTGATCCCGGGGCTCGTGATGATGTCGGTGCTGCAGAACGCGTTCGCCAACGCGTCGTCCAGCCTGATCCAGTCGAAGATCATGGGCAGCCTGGTGTTCGTGCTGGTGGCGCCGTTCTCGCACGCGCAGATCTTCGGCGCCTACGTGCTGGCGTCGATCGTGCGCGGGCTGGTGGTTGGCGTGGGCGTATTCGCGGTGGCCGTGTGGTTCGGCCCGCCGGCCTTCGCCGCGCCGCTTTGGATCCTGGTGTTCGCAGTGGCCGGCAGCGCGATGATGGGCGCGCTGGGCGTGATCGCCGGCATCTGGGCCGACAAGTTCGACCAGCTCGCGGCGTTCCAGAATTTCCTGATCATGCCGGCGACCTTCCTGTCCGGCGTGTTCTACTCGGTGCACGGCCTGCCGCCGTTCTGGCAGCGGGTGTCGCACTTCAACCCTTTCTTCTACATGATCGACGGCTTCCGCTACGGCTTCTTCGCGCAGTCCGACGTGTCGCCATGGGTGAGCCTGGCGGTGGTCGCGGTCGCAGTGGCGCTGAGCTTCGCGGTGGCGCTGGCGATGCTGGCGCGCGGCTACAAGCTGCGCCACTAGCCGGTTTCCGCCGAAAACGACAGGACGACGATGGAACCCACCCCCGAGGACGTGCGCCGCTACATCGCGGCAGGACTGGACTGCAGCGTGCTGCAGGTCGACGGCGACGGCCGCCACTTCAGCGCGCTGATCGTCAGCCCGGCGTTCGAAGGCAAGACGCGCATCGCGCGCCACCAGATGGTGTACGCGGCGCTGGGCGAGCGCATGCGCGAGGAAGTGCACGCGCTGTCGATGCGCACGCTGACGCCGGCCGAGCACGAGGCGCAGCAGTGACGGTGGCGTTACCCGTGCGGCGCGGGCTTCCTTCACGGCGGCTTCATGCGGATTTCGCCGGCGCTTCAGCGCAGGCGGCCACGCTGCGGCATCGTCCGCGGCCCGCGGACGCCTTGCCCGGAGTCCGCCCATGCCGCTTGCCGCCGTCCGTTCGCCCGTCCCTCTGCCGCCCAGCCAGCTGCGCGAGCTGCGCACCGAGCGCGTCACGCGCCCGGTGGTGTTCCGCTACGCTGATCTGCCGCCGCCCGTTGCGGACATCGCCATGGACAAGCTGAAGATCACCGGCGGTGCCGCACTGCGCGGCGATATCGCGATCTCCGGCGCGAAGAACGCTGCGCTGCCGATACTCGCCGCCAGCCTGCTGACGGCCGAGCCGCTGACGGTGCGCAACGTGCCGCGGCTGCAGGACGTGGCCACGGCGCTGAAGCTGCTGCGGCAAATGGGCGTGGCGGCCGAGCGCGACGGCGATACCGTCACGCTGAACGCCGCGGCCGTCACCAACCCGGAGGCGCCGTACGAGCTGGTAAAGACGATGCGCGCGGCGATCCTGGTGCTGGGGCCGCTGGTCGCGCGCTTCGGCCGCGCTCGGGTCAGCCTGCCCGGCGGCTGCGCGATCGGCGCGCGGCCGGTGGACCAGCACGTCAAGGGGCTGGAAATCATGGGTGCGCAGGTGCGCGTGGAAGGCGGCTACCTGATCGCCGAGGCCGCGCGGTTGAAGGGCACGCGCATCGTCACCGACATGGTGACGGTCACCGGCACCGAGAACCTGATGATGGCCGCCACGCTGGCAGACGGCGAAACCGTCATCGAGAACGCCGCGCGCGAGCCGGAGATCGGCGATCTGGCGGCTGCGTTGACGGCCATGGGCGCGCGCATCCAGGGCGCCGGCACCGATCGCATCGTCGTGCAGGGCGTCGAGCGGCTGCACGGCGCGGACCACGCGGTGATGCCCGACCGCATCGAGACCGGCACTTTCCTGTGCGCAGCCGCGGCGGCCGGTGGCGACATCCTGCTGCGCGGCGCCGCACCGCGTACGCTGGATGCGGTGCTGGACAAGCTGCGCGAGGCGGGCGCCGACCTCGCCTGCACCGACGACACGATCCGGCTGCGCATGAGCGGCCGGCCGCGCGCCGTCAGCCTGCGCACGGCGCCGTATCCGGCGTTCCCCACCGACATGCAGGCGCAGTTCATGGCACTGGACTGCATCGCCGAGGGCGTCGGACGCATCGCCGAGACCATCTTCGAGAACCGCTTCATGCACGTGCTGGAGCTGCAGCGGCTGGGCGCGGCCATCGCGATCGAGGGCAACACGGCCGTCGTGCAGGGCGTCGATCATCTGGCCGGGGCCCCCGTGATGGCCACCGACCTGCGCGCATCGGCCAGCCTGGTGGTGGCGGCGCTGGCGGCGCAGGGAGAGACGGTGATCGATCGCATATACCATCTGGACCGCGGCTACGAGGCTATGGAAACCAAGCTCGCGCAGGCGGGCGCGCGCATCGAGCGCGTGAAGCAGTAGCGCAGGAAGAACCGACGGCATCGTGATCACACTGGCGCTATCCAAGGGACGCATCTTCGATGAGGTGGGGCCGCTGCTGGCCGCCGCGGGCATCGCGCCGCTGGAAGATCCGGAGACCTCGCGCAAGCTGATCATCGGCACGCAGGATCCGACTGTGCGCGTCGTGGTCGTGCGCGCGGCCGACGTGCCGACCTACGTGCAGTACGGCGCGGCCGAGCTGGGTGTCGCCGGCAAGGACGTGCTGCTGGAGCACGGTGCGACCGCGGACGGCGACCCGGGCCTGTATCAGCCGGTGGACCTGAAGATCGCGCGCTGCCGCCTGTGCGTGGCCGTGCCCGCGGGCTTCGACTACGCGAAGGCCGTGCAGCGCGGCGCGCGGCTGCGCGTGGCCACCAAGTACGTGCAGACCGCGCGCCAGCACTTCGCGGCCAAGGGCGTGCACGTGGACCTGATCAAGCTGTACGGTTCGATGGAGCTGGCGCCGCTGGCAGGACTCGCCGACGCGATCGTCGACCTGGTGTCGTCCGGCAGCACGCTGCGCGCGAACAACCTGGTGGAAGTGGAGCAGATCACCGCGATCTCGTCGCGGCTGATCGTCAATCCGGCCGCGCTGAAGACGCGCCGCGCGGAGCTCGCGCCGCTGATCGAGCGCATCGAGGCCGCAGTGCCGGTCCACGTGCAGTGATGGACGCGCCGACCGTCAAGCTGCGCCGGCTCAGCACGCGCGATGCGGACTTCGAGGCCGCGTTCGCGCCGCTGGTCGCTGTGGACAGCGCCGTGGACGCCGACATCGTCCGCGCGGCCGACGCGATCGTCGACGACGTGCGCGGGCGCGGTGACGCGGCGTTGCTGGAGTACACGAACCGCTTCGACCGCATGGCCGCGTCCAGTGTGGCCGCGCTGGAAATCTCGCAGCAGGACATGCACGCTGCCTTCGACAGCCTGCCGACAGCACAACGCAATGCGCTGGTGGCGGCAGCCGAGCGCATCCGCGCGTTCCACCGCGAGCAGTACGCGCGGCTGATGCAGGGCGACTTCATGCTGACCGAAGCCGACGGCACGCGCGTCGGCCAGCGCATCGCACCGCTGGATCGCGTGGGGCTGTACGTGCCGGGCGGCAAGGCCGCCTATCCGTCGTCGGTACTGATGAACGCGATCCCCGCACACGTGGCCGGCGTCGAGGAACTGGTGATGGTCGTGCCCACGCCCGACGGCGAGCGCAATGCGCTGGTGCTGGCGGCCGCGCACCTGGGCGGCGTGTCGCGCGCTTTCGCGGTGGGCGGCGCGCAGGCGGTGGCGGCGCTGGCCTATGGCACCGCCACTATCCCGGCGGTGGACAAGATCGTCGGCCCCGGCAACGCCTACGTGGCGGCCGCCAAGCGCCGCGTGTTCGGCACGGTGGGCATCGACATGATCGCCGGGCCCACCGAGATCCTGGTCATCGCCGACGGCGACGCCCATGCCGACTGGATCGCGATGGACTTGTTCTCGCAGGCCGAGCACGACGAACTCGCGCAGGCGCTGCTGCTCAGTCCCGACGCAGCGCTGCTGGACCGCGTGGCCGCCGCCATCGAGCGGCTGCTGCCGGCGCAGCCGCGGCGCGCGATCATCGCCGCATCCTTTGCGAACCGTGGCGCGCTGGTGCTGACGCGCGACCTCGAGGAAGCGGTGGCCCTGTGCAACCGCGTGGCGCCTGAGCACATGGAGATCGTCACCGCCGATCCGCACGCGCTGCTGCCGCGCATCCGCCATGCGGGCGCGATCTTCGTCGGTCACTACTCGTCCGAATCGCTGGGCGACTACTGCGCCGGCCCCAACCACGTGCTGCCCACCGTGCGCACCGCGCGCTACGCGTCGCCGCTGGGCGTGTACGACTTCGTCAAGCGCTCCAACGTCCTCGACGTGTCGGCGGCCGGCGCGCAGCGCCTGGGCCCGATCGCGGCTGAACTCGCGCGTGGCGAGCAACTGGTCGCGCATGCTCTGTCGGCCGAACTGCGGCTGGAGCGGCCATGAGCGCCGCGCCGGGCCGCCCCAAGCAAGCTCGCACCGCAGCGCGCAGCGCGAAGGTACTCCAGTGAGCGCCGCCCGGCCGCTCCCGGGAGGCGCGCGGCCCGATCTTTCTGTGCTGCGCGAGGATCTGCAGTCAATACAGCCGTACGTGGTGCCGGCCCCGCACACCGGCATCAAGCTGGACGCGATGGAGAACCCCTTCGCGCTGCCGGCCGAACTGCAGGACACGCTCGCGCAGCGCCTGGCACGCGTCGCCCTGAACCGCTACCCGCCGGCCAACCCGCAGGCTTTCAAGGCGCGGCTGGCCGCCGCGATGGGGGTACCCGACACCGCGGCGCTGATGCTGGGCAACGGCTCGGACGAACTGATCCACCTGGTGATCCAGGCTTGCGCGAAGCCCGGCGCGACGGTGCTTTCGCCGTGGCCCAGCTTCGCGATGTACGAGCTGTCGGCGCGCTTCGACGGCTGCCGCTTTGCGCCGGTGCCGCTGCAGCCGGATTTCCGCCTCGATACGCCGGCGTTGCTGGCGGCGATCGCCGACCACCGCCCGGCGGTGGTGTTCCTGTCCTATCCGAACAACCCGACCGGCAACCTCTTCGCCCGCGACGACGTCGCGGCCGTGCTGCGTGCGGCGCCGGGCCTGGTGGTCATCGACGAGGCTTACCTGCCGTTCGCGCAGGACACGTGGATGCCGCAGATCGCGGACTGGCCGAACCTGCTGGTGCTGCGCACGCTGTCCAAGCTGGGGTTGGCCGGCATCCGTCTGGGCTACATGGCAGGCGCGCCCGAGTGGATCCGCGAAATCGACAAACTGAGGCCGCCCTACAACGTAAACGTGCTGACGCTGGCGTGCGCCGACTTCCTGCTCGATCACCTGCCGGTGCTGAACGCGCAGGCGACCGAACTGCGCAGCGAGCGCGGCCGCCTGAGCGCGGCGCTGGCCGCGCAGCGCGGCGTGACGGCCTTCGAATCGGCCGCGAACTTCCTGCTGTTCCGCGTGGCCCAACCCGATGCCGTGTTTGCAGGACTGAAGGAGCGGGGCATACTGATCAAGAACGTGTCGAAGATGCACCTGCTGACTGGCTGCCTGCGCGTGACCGTCGGCACGCCGGCGGAGAATGACGCATTTCTGCAGGCGCTGAAAGCCGCGCTGGACGAATCCCGATGAAAGATCACACATGACGGCGCGCATGAACCCCCGCCGCGCGACGGTGGAACGCAACACGAAGGAGACGCAGATCCGCGTCGAGCTGGATCTGGACGGCAGCGGCCGCTGCGAAGTGTCGTCGGGCATCGGCTTCTTCGACCACATGCTGGACCAGATCGCGCGCCACGGCATGCTGGATCTCGCGATCAGCGCGCGCGGCGACCTGCATATCGACGGACACCACACCATCGAGGACATCGGCATCACGCTGGGTCAGGCCTTCGCGCAGGCGGTGGGCGACAAGGCCGGCGTGCGCCGCTACGGCCATGCGTACGTGCCGCTGGACGAGGCGCTGTCGCGCGTGGTCATCGACCTGTCGGGTCGGCCGGGGCTGGAATGGCACGTGCCGTTCACGCGCTCGATGATCGGCGAGTTCGACGTGGATCTCGCGCACGAGTTCTTCCAGGGTTTCTCCAATCACGCGCTGGTCACGCTGCACGTCGACAACCTGCGCGGCGACAACGCGCACCACCAGTGCGAGACGGTGTTCAAGGCCTTCGCGCGCGCGCTGCGCATGGCCGTGGAGCCCGATCCGCGCGCGGCTGGCGTCATCCCTTCCACCAAAGGTTCGCTGTGAGCGCCGCGCGGAGGCTTTTGCCGAGGTTTCCGTGATCGCGGTGGTGGACTACGGCATGGGCAACCTGCGCTCCGTGGCGAAGGCGCTGGAGCACGTCGCGCCGCGCGAGACGGTGCGCATCACGTCGGACTCCGCCGAGGTGCAGACTGCCGACCGCGTGGTGTTCCCCGGCCAGGGCGCGATGCCCGATTGCATGCGTTACCTGCGCGAATCCGGTCTGGAAGACGCGGTGCGCGCAGCGGCGGCTTCCAAGCCGTTGCTGGCGGTGTGCATCGGCGAGCAGATGCTGTTCACGCACAGCGAGGAGGGCGACGTCGCGGGACTGGGCCTGTTTCCCGGCGAGGTCGTGCGCTTCCGGGATGCCGACCTGCGGCCGACCGATGCCCGTCAAGCCCGCCTGAAGGTGCCGCACATGGGCTGGAACCGCGTGCGCCAGGACCGCGCGCACCCGCTGTGGGACGGCGTAGCCGACGACAGCTGGTTCTATTTCGTGCACAGTTACTACGTGACGCCTGCCGACACCGATCTGACCGTGGGTTCTTCCGAGTACGGATCGCGCTTTACCTGCGCGGTGGCGCGGGATAATATT
>Ga0307505_10000660_pt1 | contig 35790 bp, 30 predicted proteins | sample 23_S_MG_FD_202183 | JGI IMG/M metagenome (GOLD analysis project Ga0307505, IMG submission 202183) | Soil microbial communities from Populus trichocarpa stands in riparian zone in the Pacific Northwest, United States - 23_S | ecosystem: Environmental > Terrestrial > Soil > Riparian zone > Trees...
AGCCTGCGGCTTGACTGACTGGGCACAACTCCCGCCGCCTCCACCAACCTCTTGCTGCGGAATCAGGCAATTACGCTGCCGGTTCCCGCCGCCTCCAGACTCTTGCCGCTGGAGGTCTGCGTTCCCGTCGCTGCGTCCACTGCAGCCGGACTCAGGTGCATGTATTGCTGCGTCGTCGCCAGGTCCTGATGGCCCGCCAGCTCCTGAATCGCCTTTCCTGAGCGATCCCTCGACAGGCGCGCCTGGAATCGTCCGGCTCAACACCCCACGCATAGAGTCGCGCTCACCTGGTCATTGCACTGGACACGCAGATATTCCGTGTATTGCTGCCAGGCATTGTTCCCGCTAAGCTTGACCCGCATGGGGTGGCTCGGCTACACTGCCTGTGTAATTTCTCCCCGCTGGACTTGCCGAAAGGCCCCGGCGGGGTTATTTGTTTCTGGGTGGTCCTAGTGCCGCCGGAACCTGCCATCAAGCGGGCCGTTGCGTTCGTCGACGGCCAGAACCTCTTCTTCGCAGCGCGTCAGGCGTTCGGGTACACCTACCCGAACTACGATTTTCCAGCTCTCGCGGCTTCGGTGTGCGCGGCGAGCGGATGGCAACTCGACCAGGCACGTTTCTACACTGGCATCCCGGATGCCTCTGACGATCCCTTTTGGAACTATTTCTGGGGCGGCAAGCTCCGGAATCTCAGTCGGCAAGGCGTCGAAATCTTCAACCGATCATTGCGGTATAGGAACAAGACTGTGAAGCTGCCGAACGGCACGACTCACGCCTTCCTGACGGCTGAAGAGAAAGGTATCGACGTCAGGATCGCGATCGACGTGATTCGCCTGGCCCATCGGAACGCGTACGACGTAGCTCTTCTCTTCAGCCAAGATCAGGACCTTTCAGAGTTGTGTGCGGAGATTCGAGTGATCGCCAAAGAGCAGAACCGTTGGATCAAGATCGCGTCGGCGTTTCCTGTCAGCCCGACGACAACCAACAAGCGTGGAATCCCGAATTCCGATTGGGTACGCATCGATAGGGCAACGTACGACGTGTGCCTCGACAATCGGGACTATCGACCCAAGAAGCCGTGACTCGTCATCTCAACTGATGGAGCGAGCCCATGCTTCGCAGCTCTGAGACTTTCCAGCTGCTGGAGGCGGCGGGACCTATCCTTCGCGTCACAATGCGGCGGGAGCGGCTTGATCCGATTCCCGCCGCCTCCACGATGCCTCCAGAAAACAGGTTGACCGGTAAGGACTTCCGTCGACGTCAGTGGAGACGACGGGCGGCAGCCGTTGCCCACCGTAGCCTTGGCGAAGGTGGGCCTGCTCAGTCACTTGCGAGCTACGGTTGGCAAGCCAACTTTTGCGTCGACTGAGCCTCTGACCTCCGTTCCCGCCGCCTCCAAAGTCTCAGAGCAAAATGCCGTCATGGTGAAATTACACGTGAGTAATTTCGCCCGATGGTGAAAAAGTCGTCGACTGGACACGTGGCCGCGCTCAGCCGTTACCTCGTGCCCAAGATCCGACGCGACCTGGCCAACTCGCCAAGCGCCTTCCCCTTTTGGTTTGAGACTGCGCCTCTCGGAGGGTGCGTTTCGTGACGTAAATTCCGGGCGCCAACCGTGAATCGTGAATTGCAACTTGCGAATCGTGACTAGTGAAATCGACGATCCCTCGCGAGTACCGCCTTGGGCAAGCGACGGGCTTGCCCGACGCCTCGTCACCCAGTTACCATCTCTCCACCCATGTCGCCGCGGTGCCTGCGCGTCGTCCTAGTTGTTCTCGTCCTGACCGGGACGAGCAGGGACGTCCGCGTGTAGACACCGCAACGACGAACCCCGGCTCGACGAGCCGCGGGTTCATGGTGAATCCTTCGGCCGTCCTGCCTTTGACCCAAGGACCGTGCCGATGGAACCCGTTATCTACTTCAACCGCGCGTTTCGACCGGAAAAAGAGGCCACCGTCTCGGTGCGCTCGCGCGCCCTGAACTACGCTCTCGGATGCTTCGCGGGCATTCGCGGCTATAAGACCGACGACGGTCGACAGCTCAACGTCTTTCGACTCGATCGTCACGTCCGGCGGCTGGACCAGTCGGCCCGGATCCTCCACCTCCGCGTGTCAGGATCCCCGGCGGAGATAGCCGACGTCGTCGTCGAGCTGCTACGGCGAAACGAGATGCGCGGCGACACCTACATTCGTCCGATCGTCTTCGCCAACTCCAACGAGCTGTCGCCCCTGCTCGACGCCGACACCAGCGAGACGGCCATCTTCTGCATGCCAATCGGGCGGTATCTGTCAGCAGAACCGATCGATGTCTGCGTCTCCAGCTGGTGTCGCGTGCGCGAAACCGCCATCCCGACCAGGGCGAAAGCCACCGCGGGCTATCTGAACAGCGCGCTGGCCCGCCGAGAAGCGATCGACAACGGCTATGCGGAGGCGATTCTGCTGACCGAGGAGGGCCAGGTGTCGGAGGGCTCGGCCGAGCACGTGTTCATCGTGCGCGACGGACAGCTGATCTCCCCGCCAAGCACGGCCGACAACCTGGACGGCATCACACGCCAGAGCCTGATCACGCTGGCGCGCGAGGATCTCGGAATCGAGTTCGTGGAGCGACCCATCGGGCGCACGGAGCTGTACGTGGCCGACGAACTGTTCCTGTGCGGAACGGGCGCGGAGGTCACTCCCGTGCGCTCGGTCGATCGGCGGACGCTGGGCGACGGGCTGATCGGGCCCGTGACGAAGCGCCTGTCCGGTTACTTCGAGGCGGTCGTTCGTGGACGTGTCCCCGCGCGCTTCGACTGGCTCACGCCAGTCTGGTAGGCGACAGATGACGCGATCGTGCTATTCCGGTGGTGGTGGTGGAATCGAATTGACGACACGGCCACCGCCGTTTCTCTTCGTCACTCGTCCCGGAACGCCGTCGCCGGATCGACGCGGGTGGCGCGCCACGCCGGCGCCACGCACGCGGCGGCCGCGGCTAGCGTCGCCACGACCGGGACGACAGCGGACGTCACCGTGTCGTGAGCCGCATCTCCCGGGGGAATACTTGGACGAGCGAATCTGGTACAAGGCAACTACTGCCCGCCGTCTCCTGGAGCACGAGCGGCTCCAGTACCCTTGGCGGTGGGGGCAGGATGAACACTGCGGCCGTGCTCAAACACGCTATCGCGAACAGGCTTCAGGTAACGGCCGTTTACGACGGCTACAAGCGTGAATTCTGTCCCCACGCCATCGGCTGGAAGCGCGCCAAGCACGCTGACGATGACGAATACCACGTCCTGGTCTATCAGTTCGGCGGATACACAAGTCGCGGGCGCGTCTCCTCCGGCGGCCAGTGGAAGTGCTTCGCTGTCGACAAGCTCGAGGACCTCACCAGTCGCCTCGGCAAGTGGCACACCGCTCCGGTCGCAAGCCGAAGCCACTGCATTGACCTGGACCGTGTTGAGCTAGAGGCGTCCTGATGTCGACGCGACACGGAACAGCCCACCGTCCAGGGGATCGAAGGCCACCGCCGCGCCGCGTTCAATTGGCCGAGGGGCGCGCGATCGAATCGACTACGAGAACCTCGACCGGCTCTCGCCGAGCGTCGAGCTGGAGACCGAGTTGCTCCTGGATCGCCGTGAAGAGCGACGGGGAGTCTCCCGAGTTCCGAGCTGCACCATCGCTCAGCGGCGCGAATCGCAGGTCCAGGTCGAAGTTGCCCTCGAGACCCGTACGATTCACGACGACGCGATCCTGGACCGATCCGGACAGATAGTTGGCCAACACGTCGAGCGACATCCCTCTGATCGCCACATGCCCGATCGCCCGAATCTGTTCATCGCACCGTTGGACGGCCGACGCAGGCGAGGGCGCTCCTGTCGGAGTCCCCTGCCCGGCCATGGCCGCCTCGCAGTCGACAGTCGCGCGTTGGAGCGCCGGGCCCAGCCGGCCATCACGTCGAGCCATCACCAGCGCGTAGACGGGCTGCTCGCGAGCCTCCATGTGCGCCCGCATCATGAAGCGTTCCTCGAGCAGGTCCTGCAGCATGGCGCCCAGTTGACTGGCGTCTGAGCCCGGCGGCATCACGGCCACCACGTCGTATCGTTCCGACCATGCCGGCGCGTCGATGATGCGGAACCACGGCAGGCGATAGGCCACGGTGATGAGATTCCTGACGTCGATGTTCGTCGCCGTGAACCGGCCAGGCGTCGTGCTCACGGACATTGGCGGCGAGCCGGGGCCACTCGGCCTGACCGACGCGGCCTCGAACGCAGCGTCAGTGGCCCGCTCCTGGCTCGACACGCGTGCCTGCCCAAATCGGGCGCCGAGGCCAATCGACAGTACGACACCGGCCAGCGCCATGAGGCCCAGAGGACGTCGATACCTCACGAACGTTCAGTACAACACGGCGGCGCTTCACGCAAGCTGGAAGCGACGCCTCGCCGGGTGGCGCCGGGTGGCGGCGAGCCGCGCTTTCTGAGACCCGGCCACTCGCCTTCCGCATACAATCCGCATGTTCATGCTCGTCTGGAGGCACTGTGCAGACATCCATCGTGTTCCGTTATCTCCTGGCACTCGTGATTGCGGCCCCCGCCGCTCTTTTCGCACAGGGCGGACAGGCGCCCGCGCCGGTGCCATCCGGTCAAGGGCCGATTACGCCGCTCGCACCAGACGCGATGTTCACGGTGGCCGTCGCCATGCCGGTCGTCGAAGCGGCGCCCGTGCACATCGCTGATCGGGGCCCGTCCGGCGCCGGCTTCCGAGTCATCGACGGAGGCGTGCGGACCGTCGCGCTCAAGGGCGCCCATGCGGCCGGCAATGCGACGACGCAGATGCTACGCGTGCTCGGCGCCAACCCAAACGTGCGGCTCCTGTTCACGCTCGTCAACGGCAACTACCGCATCGTCGCGAAGCGCTCGGCGGGCATCAGTCGTCTTGCCGACCTGAAGGGGAAGCGCGTCGTCGTGCCGCGTGACACCTCGGCCCACTACCACCTGGTTGCGATGCTGCGCTCGGCGGGGCTGCAGGAATCGGACGTGACGCTGGTGTCGGCGCCGCGAGATGGCATGGCGGCCGCCTTGACGAAGGGTGAAGCGGACGCGATCTCGATGTGGGAACCCGAATCGGAGAACGCGTACCTCGCGATCGGCAACGATGCCATCGTCTTCCAGGACAACAAGGTCTACCGCGAGCTGTACAGCGTGTATTCGACGACCGATGTGATGAACGATCCGCGTCGACGGAAGGAACTCCTCGAGTTCGTGCGCGCGACACTGGTGGCGGCGGCGGATCTCCAGAAGGACCCGCAACGCCACTTCCCGCTGATCAGCCAGATGACCAAGCACCCGCAGGATCAGATCGCCCGCAGCTGGGAGCACCATGGCTTCCCGCTCGGCGTGGCGCCGGACCTGTTGGATCTGATTACCGAAGAGGAGAAGTGGGTGGCGGCGCAGCAGAATCGCGCGCCGCGGAGCCGCGCGGAACTGACTGGCTTCATCGACACGACGATCCTCGAGGAAGCCCGAGCGCTCAACGCGAAGCGCTGACACCGAGCGGGGAATCGACACCGGCCAATTCCAGGAGGCGGCGAGGCCGGACGTCCCCGCGGGGCGCCGGCTTCAGCGAGGCGACGACGTGCCCTTGGGGGGCCAGTCGGGCCAGACGTTGCCCGCCGTGGCCTCGATCGGAACCGGCCCCTGCAACGAGAAGCCGGGGACGAAGCCGGGCGCCTGTGGTCGCGGTGGTGGAGGGGGTTGATGGTCCGCCGCGGTCGTGCACCGCATCTCGTTCCAGCCCACGCGCGCGGTCACGTGCTTGTCGAACGTCGGGAGCTCACCGTCTCCCCAGTCCTCGTGGAGGATGTTGAACCGGAGCGTGTCGCCCTCGATCCTGAAGTCGTCGAGCGCCGCCATCGTGTAGGGGTTGTCGCACGTGCCGCAGACCATGCCGCGCAGCTTGTCGCCGACCTTCTTGATGATGAAGAACTGTTTCGGCGCGCCGACGCCAAAGCCGAACCACACGCCGACCACGTCCTTCTCGGTCAGCTTGGTCTTCCAGGGACCGGGCTGAATGTAGGGCAAGCCGTCCGCGCCGTCCGGGTTCCGGCGGCGGATGTCGCCCGGCACGGACGGACGACTCTTCGGGAGGACCGACACCATCGCCGGAATTGGATCCGGCCCACGCGGATCCTTGATGAGCACGCGCTCGAACCGGCCCCCGCCCGGGCGGCCGCTGGTGCCGGTCACGGTCAGCCGCCCCTGACTGAACGTCGCGAGCGCCTGGTCCTTGTACGCCGTGCTGCCGTCCGCCGTCACATGCGTGACCTCGAACCTGATGCCGTCGGGACCGAACGTCCCGTCGACGAACGCCAGCGTGGTGGCATCGGCGCAGTAGGTGCAGTAGATGCCTCGGACGGTGGTGCCGCGAATCGAGAACTCGTAGGTGTGGGCCTCGCCGCCGTCCGTTCGCCAGCCGCCGCGATAGTCGTCCGCGTTCTGACCCGCCGCCGTGCGCGCCAGGGCCAGCACCAGCACGGCACAGAGCACCACCACCTGTTTCATGACTGCCTCCGGACGCTACGTCGACGCCCGATCGGCAGTGTATCCGGGAATCCGCCGTGGCGGTCACCGCTCCGGCGGAAGGACCTGGAGCGATTCGAGGAACGCGATCACGGCGCCCTGCTCGGAGGCCTGCAGGCGTTCGAAGGCCCTGTGCGACTCCAGCGCTTCGCCGGCGTGGGCCAGGACCGCCTCACGCAGGCTCGTGAACAGCCCGTGGTGGAAGTGCGCCGGCGCGCTCCCCGCCGACCACAGGCGCCGGGTCAGGAACCGGCGGTTGCCCTGCAGGAACTTCGGCGACGACGGCGGCTGGTTGATGTCGAGCGGCTCGGCGGCATCGCCGTCGGCCGGGTCGGTGATGTCGTGCAGCTTGAAGTCCGTGAACGCCGGCACGTCGATGACGCCGCGGCCAGCGTCTGGCGACAGCCGCGGCCGTGGCAGCGCCGGGTCGGCTAGGTCGATCGCGAGCCGCCGCGCCGCGGCCGTCTGGCGCAGATTGCCGGACGAGTTGTAGGGGCCAGGCTCGGAGTACGTCCAGCCGGATCGCGTGAGCGGCAGCGACGGGATGTGGCAGGTGGCGCATCCGATGCGAGCGAAGGTGCGCTCGCCTTCGGCGACGGCCCGCCTGCCCTCCGCGTCGGCTGGAATCACGCGGCCCGGCACCTGGAGCGTCGCGACGAAGGCCGTGAGGGCGGTGACGTCGCCGCGCGTCACCTCGTTGCGGACGCCGTCGCCATCGGGGTCGGCGTCCACGCCGAACCGCTCGCTGGACTGGATGCCGAAATGCTGGTTGAGCGCGGTGTTGTGCAGCTCGCGGAGCGACGCCGTGGAGCCCGACGCCTGCCAGGGCCGTACGGCCAGGCTCGGCCTGTCTTCGGCGCCTCGGCTGGCGAGGCTCTGCGGCGGCAGGCCCTCCACGCGCCGCATGTTCCACCGCCCGTCCGGCAGCCGCGACAGCGTGCCGAAGGAGATCCCGGTGGAGGCCAGAGGCCGCGCCTGGCCCGGCTCGATCGCGTCGCGAATGCGCTGGAGGTCCGCCGTGATCTGGCGCGCCAGCATCTCCAGGTAGCCGGCACCGAAGAGATCCGGCGTCATGCGCGCGTTGCCGATCGTCTGCAGCGTCGCTGGACGTCCCATCTCGTCGAGCGATCCGCGGCGTCTGGTGGTGTCGGACCGGTCGAACGTGGCGAAGTCGAAGCGCTGCGCCATCTGGAACACCACCGACGCGAAATCGCCCGCACCGCCCGGGATGCCGTCCGGCATGTTGTGGCAGCCGGCGCAGGAGTTGGCGTCGGGGCCCGACACGCGATTCATGCCGCGCGCGCCCGTCAGCGGGCGCATGGGATCGGCCAGCGGCGCGCCGGTGCCGGTGGTCAACGGGCGGCCGGCGCCGTCCTGATCGGTCCAGTTCGCCGTGAACAGCAGCCGGCCGTGCCGCAACAGCGCCGGCAGCGGCAGCGTGAGCTCCTCGCCGCGCAGCAGGTGGCGCGGCACCGCGCGCTCGGAGCCGATCGGCTGGTCCTGCGCGGCGGGCGGCACGGCAAGCGCCGCTGCGGTGCCTGCGAGCATCAACGAAACGATGAGACGCGCAGGCCCGGCCATCGAACAGCGGCGCGGCTACCAGGTGGCGCGCAAGGTGCCTCGCGAGAACCCGTACGGGAACGTGAAGTTGATCGTTGCCGTCGAGCGCTCCACGGTTCCTTCAAGCGTTGCCTGCACGGGTGGTAGGGTAATCACGGCGTCGTCGTCTGGTGTCTGGGGAAACACCACCAAGGTGACGACGGTGCCCGACGGGACGCCGCTGGCCTCGATCACAACCGGCACCGGAGCGGCGCTGCTGATCGTCACGTCGGGAATGACGAAGGACCCCGATGCCGTTGCCGGCAACGCGACGCCGCCGATCGTCGTAACGCGAACCAGGCCTTGCGGCCGGAGAGTACCGGCGTCGACTGGAGAGCCGAGGGTGACGAACTGTCCACCTGCCGGAACGCTGAACGACCCGGTTTGCGTGAACCTCTCGAGGCGAACCATTCCGGGGCGGCCAATGCCCGCACCGACGACTGCCCCTCCTCCGCTGACATCCAGCGTGCCGGTGCCGCTCAGCGCCGGCGCCACCAGCCGAATGGCCCCTCCACTTCCTCCGCCACCCCAGCTCCCATTGGTGGTGCCGCTGCCGCCGGACGCGAGAATCGCTCCGTTGACGACGAGCATGGTGGAACTTGCCAAGAGGATTGCGCCTCCACCAGCGCTTCCGTTGGCATAGACGATCCGTAGGCCGCCGCCGCCGCCCGAACCGCCCTGCAGCGGCACCAAGTAACGATTGCCTGTGAAGCTGCCACCAGAGCCGCAACGTTCAGCCCCAGAGCCGCAGGCGATTGTGGCAGCAGCTCCGCCACCTGGCCCATCGCCAGCGGTCGGCGGTACAGTCCCTCCGATCAGAGCCCCGGCACCCCCGGCGAAGCCGCCTGGCCCCGGAATGGGCAGTTGCCTTCGAACCAACGCGCTGGCGCTGTGCTGGCCGGCCGCGCCCCTGATGTCGATCGATCCCTCGATGGTGATGTCACCGGAGGCCAGCCAGTACAGGGGCCGGACCACCTGCTCGGCGGTGGCCTTGAGCGTTGTACCGCCTCTGATCGTAATCGTCGTGAAATGGTAGACGCCGTCTCCGTCCTGATCGAGCAGGCGACCCCATCTAGTCGTGTCGTTCGGGTCGAAGATGACGGTGCCGAGATTCGGAGCCAGGTCCAGCGGTCCGTCGGATCCGTCTGATCCGCTACTGAAGGCCTGTGCGTGAACGGACTCTCCTAGGCCGGATGCCATCAGCACTCCGGCGCAGCACACCGCGCCCAGCAGCAATCGTCCCCACACCTTCATCGCGATTGTCAGTCTCATATCAATCTCCGAACTGAACGGGCTTACGTGCCTCTCACGGACGCCTCGGCAACTGCATCTCGCCAACATCGATCCCAGCGGCGGGAATGCGGCCCGCCACCGGCAGAATCACGCCGCCGTCGGCGTCGGTGGGCGGCGTGACCACGACCCCCACGTTCTCCAGCGCCAGCGGCACGTCCCGCACCGTGAACCGTCCATCGGCGTCGGTCCTGACGGCGAACGGCGCCGAGGCAGGAACGAGCGCCGACGGCGGAACGACCTGGCGTGTCCCGCCCGGCGGCACCACGGACAGCTGCAACTCGGCGTTGCCTGTGCTCTGGTAGAACGTGATCTCGATTGGCACGAGCCCCGCCGGCAGATCGACGACGCCAGAGCTCTCCTGGAAGCCACCGGCGACGGGATCGGGCATATCGACGACCGTGGCGCCCCCAATCGTGAGCCTGGCGCCTTCGTCGGCGCCGAGGAAGAAGCGATAGGAACCCGCGACGCCCACGGACAGCCACCCCGTGTATCGAGCGGCATAGTCGGGCGCCAGGCCGGTGCCAAGCGGGTCCGGGCCGAAGACGCCGGCAGGGCCGCGCGTGTTGATCGCCGTCACCCGCGCGGACCTGGTCAGCGTCATGCCGGTGATGTCCGGCAGCGACGCCAGCGGCCCCGGAGCGTCGAAGTACTCCGCGGCGAGGCCGCTGGACTGAATCTCCACCAGCGCGTTGGCCACCGGCAAGCCCTGCGCGTTCACGACTCGTCCCGTCACGCTCGTGCCCGTATCCGGGTCCACGCCCACTACCACCGCCTGGGCGGCAACCGTGCGCCCGTCTGCGCGCCGGACCGTCGCCGCGAATCTGAGTTCGGTGACGCCGGCCGGCACGGTGAAGAGCAGTTCGTACGGCGCACGGGCGGCATCGGCGAACGGCACGCCGTTCACGCTGAAGCTGGCGACCTCGGTCCCGTCTCCTCCACTCACGGCAGCAGCGACGGTGACCGTTTCGCCCTCCACGAGCCGGCGGTTGAAATCGACGCCCGTGAGACTGGCGCTCAGCTCCTGGCCCTGAAGTGGACCGCCGAACGGCGCCACCGTCGGGTCGTTCAGAACCGACACCGCCGGGCTGACCAGCGTTTGCGGCTGCTGCGGCACGAACGTGTTGAGGACGCTGAACCACTGGGTCGCGCTCTGCTGCACGGCTGCAGGGAACGTCGTGTTCGACACGCTGAACCACTGCACGGCGATGCGCTCGACGCCGAAAGGAAACGAAGTGTTGTTCAGACTGAACAACTGGATCGAGCTCTGCTGCACATCGAAGGGGAACGTCGAGTTCAGGACGGTGAAGCGAACCGTGTCCTCCCGGGCCGTGGCCGCCGGGATGGACAGTGCATCGGCCGGATCCGAGCCCAGCAGCAACTCAAGGCCATCGGGGTAGCCGTCGCCGTCGCTGTCCACGTCATCCTGCTGGTTGATCAGGGTCACCGAGTTCCCGGGCGATGGCGTCGTGTCGCCGGCGCCGAAGGCGTTGGTGCCAATCAGCGTGAACCGCCCGCGCGCCGTGGGGCTGACGGCAATCGAAAGGCTGGCGGTGGTGCCGGAGGCGTCCACCTGCGCACTAGTGACGGCGATGGCTATAGGGGCCAGCTCCGGCGCGAACGAGAACACCGAGCCTAGCAGGTTGTTGCCGGTCACCTGTAGCGTCGCCGGTGGACGGAGGGCGTCGAGAACCTTCGGCGAGATCGAGGTGACGACGGGCACCGGGGCAACGACGATGTCGCCGACCGTCGTGACGCCGGCTCTCACCGCCGGTACCGGCAGCCCTATGCCGCCTACGGTGATGCCGCCAGCGGTCACGGTGCGCGCGGAACAGCGGATCAGCGGGTTCACAGTGGGGGCGTTCGCGATGGTGAACGAGCCGTCACCGAGGGACTGTGCCGTTAGCGCGCCGCACGTCACCGTGGCACCGGTCACGGCCTGTCCGGCGGCGAGCACCACGCGGCCCTGGATTCCTGTCAGCGGGTCCGGAATGACGTTCACCACCACTTCGACGGCCACGCCGACGTTGTTGCCGAGGTCCCGGGCCTCCGCGCCGAGGGTCACGGTGGAGACTCCGCCTGTCGGCGCCGTGACGCTGAACTCGTACGGCGCAGTGGTGTCCGTTGCCACGCTCACGCCGTCCGCCAGTACCGTCACGGAGGCGACGGCGAGATCGTCCGACGCCCGCGCCGTAACGCGGATCAGCTCGCCCTCCACGAAGGTGGCGCCTGGAGCCGGCGATTCGATCGTCACGGTCGGCGGCACACCGTTGAAGTCCTGCTGGATCCGGTACTGGCCGATGTAGAGCCGCGACGTATCGGTGCCGAGGTACACGTAGCTCCCGTCGGCGGCGATACCGCGGCCCCTGCCCTCCCCGTCGAAGTCCATGTTCGCGCGCAATCGCGGGTCGTTGGGATTGCTGACGTCGATGATGGGCACGACGTTGAAGAAGGCTATGTCGGCGCCGAACACGAACGTATCCATCCGCGCCACGTCGAGCAGGACGCCGCCGAGCGCCTGCGGCGTGGCCCCCGCCAGCACGGGCGCCGCCGGGTTCCGGACGTCGATCACCCGAAGGCTGCCGGTGTGGTCGGCGACGTAGGCGAAGCCGCCATCGACCACCACGTCGCGCGCGTCGCCTGGCGTATTGACCGCCCCCATGGCCATCGGACTGGCCGGGTTCGACACGTCGACCATCCGGACACCCGCACCCGTGGTGACGATGGCAATCGACCCGCCGACGTCCACACCTGTGGCGCCGGGGGCCGTCGCCACGCTGCCGGCGATTCGCGGGGCGGCCGGATCCGTGACGTCGACGACCTGAAGGCCCGAGGGTCCGTCCGCGACGAACACCAGGTTGCCGCGCGGGCGCAGGTCCAGGGCGTCGCCGGGCGTATCCACCGAGCCCAGCAGTCGCGGTACGAACGGGTTGTTGACGTCCACGACGTGCAGCCCCGCTGCGCCAGCGGCCACGAACGCCCGGGTGCCGTCCACCTTGACGTCAAAGGCGCCGCCCGGCAGTCCCAGCGTCGCGACCACCTGGGGCGCGGCGCGGTTGCCGACGTCCACCACCTGCAGACCCGCTACGCCCACCGCCACGTAGACGAAGCTGCCGGCGACGTCCACGCCGTTGCCCGGTCCAGCCAGGGCGACGGACGACAGCGGCGTGGGTGCGAATGTCGTGACTGTTCCCGTCGCAACGGCACTGAACCCAGCCACCGTCGCCGTAATCGTGCAGCCGCCGCTCTGGCCCGCGAACACCCGGCCCGGCACGGGGCTGAAGCTGCACACCGCGAGGTCGTTCGACGCGTAGTTGGTGCCGCGGGACGTGAGATCGATCGTCGAGCCGTCGCGCAGCGCCCCTCGTACCGCGAGCGGGATGAACACGTCGCCCTCGATGGTGTTGAACGTCAGCGTGAAAACGGCCGGCGTGATGGAGATGCCGCTGAGCGCACCGCTCAGGTTGAAGCTGGCGGCGTCCAGCGGGTTGCTGCCCGTCTGCACTTCGAGACCGTCGCCGATGCCGTCCCCGTCGGTGTCGCGCAGCAGCGGGTTGGTGCCGCGCGCCACCTCGTCGCCGTCGCGCAGGCCGTCGCCGTCGGTGTCCGCGTTCCGCAGGTCGGTCCCGAGCTGGTACTCCTGGAGGTTCGTCAGGTTGTCGCGATCGAAGTCCTCCATCGCGTCCACCGGGTTGTTCGGGTTCAATCCGAGGAGCAGCTCGTCTGCATCCGGGATGCCGTCGTTGTCCGTGTCGCTGCCGTTGCCCAGCGCCACGCGGATCGACGCCATCCCCGAGGCGCCCTCGTGGCTGGCCTGGACGATCACCGTACCGCTGCTAACGGCCTGCACCACGCCGTTGCCGTTGACGGTGGCGATCGCCGGGTTGCTGACGGTGTAGGTGGTGCCGGCCGCGGCCGGGGTGACGTCGCCCGTCGAGCCGTTGGGATAGCGCGCCGTGACGGCGAGCTGCAGCGTGCCGCCGGCCTGCGTCATCGGCCCGGCGGGTGCGGTGATCGTCAGCGCCGTCGGGATCGGGGTCGTCTGGCCGAAGCGGATCGGCGGAATGTTGACCACGCCGTTGGCGGGCACGGTGAACGCGTCGGACTCGCCGGAGATGGTCTGGCCGTTGACCACGCACGTCACGCGCGCACGCACCGGGCCGAAGTTGGCGGGGACGTTGGGCAGGATCCAGGTGCCGTCGGCGTTGGCGGTGACCGTGCGGTTGAGGACGCTGATCGTGCAGTTCTGGTTCACCTGCGGCTGCGGCTGCTGGGCAGACATTCCATGCCCCGCGCTCCACAGCAGCGCGCAGACGACGCCGGCGAGCGCGATCCCGTTGACTTTCATTCGATCGGCCGTTTCGGTTCGCGTGTTGCACCGTCCGGCGCGCCGTGAGACTCCGTAACGCGCACCTGGCGGTTGTCGATCGCGGAAAGGTGACCGACTACCTGCTCAACCCTGACCATCCTCGCAACGCGGGCAAATCCGTATTCTTCGAAACACTTGGGTTCTCGCTCGACGCGCCAGAGGAACTCGTCGAGGGATTGACGCGCATGTCGGCGGGAGACGTGACAGAGCGCGTGGAGACCGAGCACGGCGACGTCTATGCCGTGGAAGGGCCGTTGAGCGGACCTGATCCGACGAGGCCGGCTAGAATGGTGAGGACGGTTTGGATTGTCGACATCACGGTAGGCGTACCGCGCTTGGTGACGGCGTACCCCGCGCGACGATGAAGGGCGGCGATCATGATCAAGGAACACGATGTTGTTGTTTTGACCACCTCGTTGCCGGACGAACGCCTCGAGGCGGGAGATGTGGGGACCGTCGTGCATCTCTACGCTGACGGACAGGCGTACGCCGTCGAGTTCACAACTCTCGACGGCCAGACTGTTGCCGTGGCGACCGTCGAGAAAGATCAGGTGAGACCGGTCGACGAGCACGACGTCACGCACGCGCGCGCGATGACCGCGCGCTGAAGCGACGGTGGCGCGGCCCCGAGGCCGCTCGCTGCACTCTGTGCTCGCAGTCATGGTCTGGTTCAGGGCGTCGCGTTCCCGGCTTGCTTCGCCGCTAGCGCCGACTCGACGTACTGCGCCAGCGTCTGCGCGCTCGGCACGCCGTCGATCCGCTTGTCGCCGATGAGGATCGCCGGGCTGCCGCGTACGCCGCGGCTCTGCCCGGCGCTGACGTCCGCGTCCACACGCGGCGCGTAGCGGCGTTCCTGGAGCGACGCGGCGAACTTCGCCGCGTCGAGGCCGATGCGGGCGGCTTCGGCGATGAGGTCCTGCTCGCGGAGCGAGTCCTGGTGGTCAAGGATGAACGCCGCCATCTCCCAGAAGCGCCCCTCGCGGGCGGCGATCATCGCGGCCTCGTGCGCCAGCGCGGCCTGCGGATGGAAAGCCAGCGGGAAGTTGCGGAACTGGATGCGCACCGCCGACGGGTAGTGGCGGGCCACCTGCTCCAGCGCCTGGATGGCGGGGCGGCTGACCGGGCTCTGCAGATCGGCGAAGAGCTCGATCGTTACCGGCGCGTCGGCCGGGCCCCTGCTGAGCACGCTATCGGAGATCTCGGCGAGCGCCCGTGCGCGACGCTGGGCGCCGCCCAGCATCTCTTTCATCTGCGCCAGCGTCCGCGTGCCCGAGTACATCTTGCCGTCGATGGTGTAGCTGGGCGTCCCGCTGACGCCGGCCGTCGTTCCCTCCGCCACGTCGGCGGCGATCGCCTGCTTGACGGCGTCGCTGTCCATGTCCTGCTCGAACCGCGCCAGGTCCAGGCCGAGCTGCCTGGCGTAGCCCACCAGATCCGCGCGCTGCACGCGCTGCGGGTTGGCGAACAGCACATCGTGCATTTCCCAGAATCTGCCCTGCGCCTCGGCAGCCTTGGCGGCCTGGTGCGCCAACTGGGCGTTCGGGTGGATCGACAGCGGGAAGTGCTTGAACGTGACGTTGACCCTGGTGCCGTCCGCGCCCCGGGTCTGCAGGTCGCGGAACGGGCCGGAGAACTGTTGGCAGAACGGGCACTGGAAGTCGGAGTAGAGGACCAGGTCCACCGATACCGGCACGTCCGTCGACGCCGCGGACGGGGCGCCGAGTGGCGTCGCGGTGGTGGCGACGGGAGCCCGGGCCGCGGCGGGTGCGCCCGCCGTCGGCGCATTCGGCGCGCGCGCGGCCGCCGACACCAGCGCCTGGAGCTGGGCCAGCGTCCTCGTGCCGGCGTACTCCTTGCCGTTGACGAAGAAGGTGGGCGTGCCGGCCACCCCACGCCGGTCGCCTTCCGCCATGTCGGCGGCGATTGCCTGCTTGACCGCTTCGCTGTCCATGTCGCGCTCGAAGCGGGCGAGGTCCAGGCCGAGCGTCTTGGCGTAACCCAGCAGGTCCGCGCGCTGCGCCCGGCGCTGATCGGCGAACAGCAGATCGTGCATCTCCCAGAACTTCCCTTGCGCCTTGGCGGCCAGCGAGGCCTGGTGCACCAGCGGCGCCGCCGGATGGATGGGGGCCAGGGGGAAGTGCCTGAACTCCAGCGTGACGCGGGCGCCGTCCACGCCCCGGGCCTGCAGCTCGCGGAACGGCCCGGCGAACTGCGCGCAGAACGGGCACTGGAAGTCGGAGAAGACCACCACCTCCACCTGGGCCGGCGGCGCCGCGGCCACCTGCAGCGCAAGGAGAAACGTCAACGCGGCGACTGTCATGGCCGATGCTCCACCGCCGCGCGCGCCGTCGAGGCCGGCGCGGGCGGCCACGCGCGCGGCTGATACGATTCGTCCACGATGCGCGCCGTCGTCCCAGGCGGCAGCACCTGCAGCGTCTTGAGGAACTCGATCAGGCTGTCCTGGTCGCGCGTGGGCAGCGCCTCGAAGGCGCGGCGCGATTCGCGCGCCTCCCCCGCATGGGCCAGCACGGAGCGGCGCAGCGTGGTGAAGAGGCCGTGATGGAAGAACGGCGGCTCGTTGGCGGCGCCCCACAGCCGCTTGGTGAGGAAGCGGCAGTTGCCGTCCTTGAGCCGCGCCGCGTTCCACTGCGCAGCGTTCTGGTCCAGCGGCTCCTTCTCGCCCGTGTCGCAGATGTCGTGGAGCTTGAAATCGGTGTACGCCTCCACCCACACCGTGCCCGAAGCGTCGGGCTTCAGCCGCGGCGCCGGCAGCGCGTCGCTCGACAGATCCAGCTTGACCTCGCTGGTCTCGCCCGTCCGCAGGTTGCCGGGCGGGTTGAACGGGTTCGGCTCCACGAAGATCCAGCCCTGCCGGTCGAGCGGCATCCGCGGGACGTGGCACGTGGCGCAGCCGATCCTCTCGAACGCCGCCTCGCCGCGCAGCACCGCCTGCTCGATCGCCGGGTGGCGTGGGATCACGCGCCCCGGCACCTGCATCGCGGCCTGGAACAATGTGACCGCCGTCACCTGGTCGCGCGTCATCTCGTTCGTGACGCCGTCGCCGTCGGGGTCGGTGTCCAGGCCGAACCGCTCGGTGCTCTGGATGCCGTGGTGCTGGTTGAAGGCCGTGTTGGTGAACTCGCGCAGCGACACCACGTTGCTGGCCTGGTGCCAGGGGCGGAGGACCAGCGTCGGCGGATGCGTGGTGCCCGAGGACACCAGGCTGACGCGCCCCAGCCCCTCCACCTTCGACGTGTCCCAGACGCCGTCCGTGCGCAGCGTCAGCGCGCCGAAGCTGACGCCTTTGGCGACCAGCGCCTTCGTCTCGCCGTGGCGGATCGAGTCGCGCGTGCGCTGCAGCTCTTCGGTCATCTGCCGCGCCAGCATCTCCAGGTAGCCGCCGCCGAACATCCCGGTGGAAGCGCGGAAGTTCCCCGCGTCCTGGACCGTGGCCGCGTTGCCCGTTTCGTCCACCGTGCCACGCGTCGGCAGCCGATCCGCGGGGTCGAACGTGGAGAAGTCGAAGCGCTGGCCAAGGACGAAGACGCCCGCGACAAAGTCCCCTCCCCCGCCGTTGATGCCGTACGGCGCGTTGTGGCAGCCGGCGCACGAGTTCGCGTCCGGCGCGGAGACGCGGTTGAAGCCGCGCGCGCCGGTCAGCGCCGGCGATCCCTCCGACAGCGGCCGCCCCGTGCCCTTCGCCCGCGGCCGGTCGCCGCCCTGCTGGCGCGTCCAGTTGGTCTTGAAGAGCGCCTCGCCGAGCTCGAACACTCTGGCCGTGGCGGCACTTTCGCCGTCACGAAGATGCGTCGATACGACCTCTTCGCGGCTGGAGCTCCCGCTGGCTCTCGGGCCGACCATGCCCTGAAGCACAGACGAAGCTGCCATCGTCACCAAGGCGAGGGCCGCCACGAGAAACAGGTGAACATGTTTCATCACGACGGCTCCGGCACGATCGCGGCCGACGCCGCCCGAAGGTAAAATGGCGCCATGACCTCACGAGCGCAGGAACTCCTTCGTGAAGCGCTGACCTTGCCGATCACCGAACGCGCCGATGTCGCGGCCGAGCTCCTCGCCAGCCTGGACGATGCGGAAGCGGAGGACCTGGCCGAGGTTGAAGCTGCCTGGGCAGCCGAAATCGAAAAGCGCGCCCGCCGTGTCATCGCCGGCGAGTCGGCCGGTGTGCCGTGGGAAGACGTCCGGCGGCGCGCGACCGCTGAACTGCGCAAGCCGTGAACCCACGCGTCCGGTTCGAGGACGAGGCGGATGCCGAGTATCGCCTCGCCGGTCGCTGGTACGAAGCTCGTCGAGAGCGACTTGGCCTCGAGTTCTTCGACGCGGTGGATGCCGCCATTCGACAGATCCTTGCCATGCCCAACTCCGGCTCCCCCGTGCCGCGCTTGCCAGCCGACGTGCCGGTGCGACGAGTCCCGGTGACTCGCTTCCCGTATCACGTCATCTATCTCGACGCGAAGACTCATATCCGGATTCTCGCCATTGCCCACGACCGTCGAAGGCCCGGGTACTGGAAAACTCGCCTGGCGTAGCCGAGCTCGTTTCCGGCCGCGCGCAGTGTGAGGCTGCCGAAGCCGACGCCCTTGGCCGTCAGCGCCTTCGTCTCGCCGTGGCCCGTGCCACGCGTCGACAGCCGGTCCGCGGGGTCGAAGGTGGAGAAGTCGAAGCGCTGGCCGAGCACGAAGACGCCGGTGACGAAGTCCCCGCCGCCGCCCGTGATGCCGTAGGGCGCGTTGTGGCAGCCCGCGCAGGAGTTCGCGTCCGGTGCCGACACCCGATTGAAGCCGCGCCCGCCCATCAGCGCCGGCGAGCCCTCCGACAGCGGCCGCCCCGTGCCCTTCGCCCGCGGCCGGTCGCCACCCTGCTGGCGCGTCCAGTTGGTTTTGAAAAGCTCTTCCCCCTCCCTTTGCAGCGGGTTCAGCGATGTGACGAATTCGGAGCTGGCAGAATGCCGTGACGCCATCTTTTCGACCGTGGCACTCTGCGTCCTGGCTCTCGGCCAACCGTTCGATGCAATGACAGTTACAGGAACGACGAGATAAGAAGCCGTCTTGTATAGAGCCGGCCATTGCACGCGGATTCCTGACGACTGCGTTTCCACGAACATCTACCTATGGAGCAATAGGCACGAGTGGTAGAGACAAATGTCGCCTGAACTCATCGACGAGTCCTGGCTCGGCCACGTGCCATTCAGCAGCCGCATCAAGCAGGCGACGCGACGGTTGAACACCCGGTACAGAGGCCAAGTCTTGTGATGTTCGGGTTACGAGCAAGTCTGAGTCAGCAAAGAACTCGACGTATCTTTGGTAGTTGTCGACTACGAACTCGCATTCGTCCGAGTTCTTAATCAGTAGGTTCAAGAGTGCGACCACGACGTTTCCTGGGTTGGCGACGCCGGGCACCCCACATACGAACGCGATCGCACTCCATGCCGTAATCGCTGCAGCCGATACGGTGGGGTCCGCGCTCACAATTGAGACGTATCTTGTCGGCGCGGACGTAAGGAGGTTCACCCATGCCGCGCTTTCGTTTAGCGTGCGAATCTCCAGACCGTCTGGCTTCATCGACTGAACGGCTGTCGACGTGGGCTCCGGCAAGCCTTTGAACCGATCGCTGATTAGCCGAAGCGCTTCGAAGAGCCGCATCGGCAAATCTGCGGCGATCGTTCCGAGATGCGGGGTACCTATCGTGATCAGCATTTCGATGCTGGCACCCAGTGCCAGAGCAGGGTGCTGAATCGCCGCGCGGCCCACAAGGCCTCCCATGCTGTGTGCTATCAGTACTACTTTGTCTGAGCCTGTGCTCTGCTTGATCTGTTGGACTCTGCTGGCGAGGATCGGGGCCTCCAATATGAAATTGGAGTTGGCGCCCTCAGCTTCCAGGCCAGGCTCAGCTCCGAAGTCGATGGCGCAAAAGTCACGTGCCGCTGTTGGTGACCGACATAGAGCCTCTGGCATGGTGTCGCCGTCTGTCATTCCATAGGACGTTTTCAGCGTTGTCGCGATGTTGCTCCATATTCCTGCACCGGAATTCATACCGTGAACAAAGACGATCGGGTATGTCACTGTAACAACGGTTTCTGCCACGACCGGTTTGTCGTTGAGAACATATTCCACGCGCAGCCGCGCCGTTCCCGACCGCTTGCCTTCGATCTGCACTGTTGCTTGGTCGGAGCTACCGAAGAACCCGAGTACATCAGGGTTCGACACGGTCCAGGAGTAGGTCCCTCCTGTCGTTGATGGTGTGGCAGCTACCAGGCTATTGGAGTATGCGATGGTGCCCTGACGAATGAACATGCGCTCAGGATCCTGTCGGCCCTTCCAACTGAGATGCACTTCGACCTCTTCGCATGTCCCACTAGCCGAGCAGACACCACCATCTCCACACGATTGGCCAACACGGTCAGGCGTGCATTCCTCCTTCTCGCATCTGTTGAGCCCGTCCGAACCAACGCGGCATGTTCCCGCGACCCCACCGCTATAGCAGGTCGTCCCCGGACCGAGGCCGAGGCAGACGTCGCAGTCGCCGTCGGTGCTGCACACACCGGGCACTCCCGCGACCTGGCAGGCGTCGCCGGCCGACGAACCCGAGCACACGTCCTGGCACGTCGGATTCGGGTTCGTCGTGCACTGGCCGCTGAGGCATCCGTCCAGCACGCACGGGTTGCCGCTGTTGCATCCCATCGGACACTCGCCGCCGGTGCATTTGCCGTCGGCGTCACAAGTGCCACCAAAGGTGTTGCATTCCGTCCCTACGGGACGCTTCGTGCCCGAACACAGTCCATCGGCTCCACAGAAGCCGGAGCCATCGACGAGACACGGATTCTGGCAGGCGAAGTTCACGCGCGCCGGATCGGGCTTGCAGACGACACCGTCGCAGAAGGCGCACGGTCCGCACATCGCGGCGGAGCCGCTGACATTCGGGTTGCCGCCGCAGTGCCATCCCGCCTTCAGCACGCCGACACCGGCATTCGAGCGGATTACCTGGCCATCTTCGCTGACCGTCCCGGTGCCGATCGCCACGAACGAGCCGATGTCGTGGTCGAAGGAGTACATCTCCGTCACCGAGCGCGGGGCCAGGCCGTCCACGTTCGGCAGCGTGATCGGCGCGGGCGGGTTGAACACCGCGCCGGCGGGCTGGATGGTGACGATGAAGCGCGGCTGCTGGCCGAAGCCCGGCATCATGGGCACCTTGTCGGGATGCACGACGGTGACGCTGACGCAGCCGGTCTTCGACCCGCCGGGGAAGGTCACCTGGCCAGGGCCAAAGGTCAGTGAGAAGCCGGGCGCTTCGGGAACGGTCAGCGTGCCGCCGCCGGTGGCGTCGGTCACGCACAGCGAGTTGGCGGTGTTGAGCGGCAGCAGGTAGATCGGCTGGCCGGCGGTCATGTTCTGGCCGGCCACGGTCACCAGGTCGTAGTCGAGGGTCGGGTACGTGCCGGGCAGCGTCGCGGTGGATCCGTCCACGATCATCTTCACGAAGCCGACGGGCGCCTGCGGGATGACGAACTGTCCCTGCGCATCGGTCTGCACCGGCGTCACGGCGTTGGCCGCGTTGCCGTTGGAGTTCAGCACTTCGGTCTGCACGGCGCGGACGGTGACGCCGGGAATCGGGATGTTGCTGTTGTCCAGCACCACGCCGGAGATGGAGGTCTTCGCGGGGTCGCCGGCGAAGCGGCCGGAGGCGGTGAACGCGGCGGGAAAGCCCTGGTTCGACGCGAACGTCGCCGACACCACGTTGTTGCTGTTCCCTTCCTGCATCCCCAGCGTCAACGTGGCCGCCACGCGCCCGTCGGGATCCGAGACGACGGTCACGCTCTGCTGGCCGTCGAAACTGCCGCCGCCGTCGGACACGGTGAAGGTCACCGGCACGCCACCCAGCCGGTTGTTCTCCTCGTCCACCACGACGACGACCAGCGGCCGCGGCAGGCGCAGGCCGATGGGACCGTACTGGTTGTTGCCGGTGTCGACGACGATCTTCCCGGCGGGCCCCTGGCTGCCGGTGGCCGTGAAGATCGCGGTGCCCTCGAAGCCGACGGAATAGGCCTCCACGGTGTTGCCGCCCGCGCCCGCGCGCCCGCCCAGCGTCCACTGCACCTGGGCGCGCCCCTGCGCGTCGGTGGTGGCGATCACGGTCGGCGCGGCGGGACCGGCTGCGGCCACCACGCCGTCGTTCTGCGTCACCTTGAAGATGACCGGCTTGCCCGGTGCCGGCTCACCGGCCGCGTCGGTGAGCTGGATGGCGATCGGTGCCGGCAGCGGCGACCGGATCGTGCCGCTCTGCCCGCTGCCCGACAGCGGCTGGATGCGCGACTGCGCGCCGGGCGCGATCCGCATCACCGTGATCTCGGTGGTCCCCTGGTTGCCGACGCGGTCGCGGCCCGTCACCTGGATCACGTTCGGCCCGAGCGCCAGCGGGACGCCCTCGGCCACGAACATCCGGTTGGCCACCTGGGCCACGAGGCCGTTCACGGTCACGGCTGCCTGCTCGGGGTTCACGGTGCCGACGACGATGTCGTTGACGATGCCGCTGACGGTGATGGTCGCCTCGGTGGTGACGAACTGATCGGCGGGCGAGGTCACCGTGACGCGCGGCGGCGTGGTGTCCAGCGTGATCCACAGCGTAGCCGTGCCGGCCGCGCCCGAGGCCGACGTGGCCGTGGCGGTGACGATGTTCGGGCCTTCGGCCAGCGGCAGCGCCACGCTGAAGTCCCCGTTCGCCACCGTTGCCTGGACGGAGTTCACCACCACCGTCGCCGTCGGGTCGTCCACCGTCCCCGTGACGGTCGTGGGGCTGATGCTCGTGTAGCTCAGGTTTGCCGGCTGCGTGATGGTGAGGATCGGCACCACGTGGTAGGTGAAGTCCAGCGAGGCGGAGGCCTGGTTCCCGGCGCGGTCGATGGCGGCGGCCTGCACGGTGTTGGCGCCTGGCGTGAACGACGCCACGCACGTCAACGCGCCCGCGGTGATCGTGGCCGGCGCGCCGTTGCAGCTCGCGCTTTCGATGCCGGACACGGCGTCGGTGAGGATCCCGGTCAGCGTGACCGACGGCGTGAAGACGGTGGTGCCGGTCGTCGGCGTGGACAGCGTCAGCACCGGCGCCGTGGTGTCGATGCTGAACGGGTCGCTCCTGACACTGGCCGTCTGGCCGGCGGCGTTGGTCACGCTGTCCGTGATCGTCTGGTTGGCACCTTCGGTCGCGATCACCCGATCAGCCGGGCAGCCCGCCAGCGGCAGCCCGTCCTGGGTGCAGACGAAGCGCGCCGTCACCGGCGTGTTGCGCCAGCCGTTGGCATTGGGCGGCGGGCTGAGCGAGATCGTGATGACCGGTGGCGAGGACGGCGGCGCGACGTTCACGGTGAACGCGCCCGCCAGCGCCGCCTGCTGCGCGCCGGTCCGGATGGCGACCGTCCGGGGTCCGGTCGCGGCGACCGGGCTGACGGTTACACGCGCGGTCGCGGTGGTCGGGCCGGTCACGGTGACGGTCGCGAAGGCGCCCTCGGCGGCTCCATTCACCGAGGTCCCCGGGCCGAAGCTCGCTTGCGTCGACCCCTGGACGAAGCTCGTGAACTGCCCGGTGATCACGACGTCCACCGTGTTGCCCGCGCCAACGGCCGCGGGCGCGACCGACGCGATGGCCGCTGGCGGATTCACCGTCAGCGAGGCCGCGCCGGAGCTGGCGAACGCCACACCCGTCGTCGTGGCGCCCGACACCCTGACGCGATAGGCCGTCGGCGCGGAGACGGTCAGGCTGGCCGGCACCTGGAACGTGACGCGGCGCGTCGTGCCGACGACCACCGCGACGGCCGTCGCGGCCGTCGCGGCCGATGGCCCGAGGCCCGGTGTCGCCGGATCGAGCATGACGGTGACGGCGGCGGGAAGGATGGTGCCGGCGGGAAAATTGGAGCCGGTGACGACCACACTGGCCACGCCGGCCTGTCCGGCGCCCGGCGCGGCGAGAGGGCTGAGCGTCACTGACGTCTGCCCGCGCACGGATGCCGCGGCCAGAAGCCACAGCGCGCAGATCGCGATCCGCCGCGCGCGCGAAGTGCCCCACCTGCTGGTCGCCGTCGTCATCCTCGTCGATACCTCCGTCGGGTGCTGGCGAACTGAGAGACCGGGCGTTGCGATCGAAGGCGTGCCGTTACGAGTGGTTCCCGCGCCGACCCCTGGCCCGGGCGCCCAGCCCGGCGAGGCCGGCGGCCAGCAGGGCCAGCGCTCCGGGTTCCGGCACCGGCATCGGCCCCGCCGCCGCGACGCCGATCACGAGGAGGTCGAGGCCGGGCACGAAGGCGCCGCCGGCGAGCGGCAGCATCGTCAGCGACAGCACGGGCGAGGCCGCCAGAAAGGGCGTGCCGTCGCCAAGAAGCAGCGCCGTGGTGCTCAGCGTGGCCGACAGGACCAGCGACGAGATCGATACCGTGTCGGGAAAGAGCAGGCCGAAGGCGGCGGGATCGAGCAGGCCCGGCCCGATGTCGCCGAGAGGCACGACCTGGGTGGCGCCGTCCACGACCAGCGTCAGGAGCGCGTCCAGCAGCGTGACCGGGGTGTACGACGGGAAGTCCGGGTCCAACGCGAACCCGCCCGCTGCCGGATCACCGGTCAGGTTGAAGATGTTGAACGCGTTGACGCCGGGCGCGTCACCGTCGCCAGGAAGGAAGACGTCGAAGGAGACGACGCCAAGCGCCAGACTGTCGGCGTGTGCCGCATGCGTGGACGCCGGCGCGAGCGTCCACGCCAGGAGCAGCACGGGCACGAGCGCGCAGCGCTTTCGGGCCGGAGCCGGCCGCGACAATGCCGCGATGATGCGGGAGACGAACGCACGACGGCTCTGGATCATGGAGGTCTCCGGTCACGCGCAGATGCGCCTGCCGGACACGTTCGTATGTGCAAGGCCGACACCACGGTCGAGCTCGATGGTGTTGCGAAATTGACTGAACCAGGAGAGGTACGACGCGCCGCCAGGATGGCGACTCCAGTGCTCGACGAGGCGGGGCCAGTTGTTTCTGCAACGCGCTCAGGCAGGTGCGCGCGCGCCGGCTCAGTGGTTCCGCGCCCAGGAGACTTTTGGCTGCGCGCAGCGAGACTGCGGCAGGTGAAGGAAGGCCTGGAGACTTATCGAGCGGGCCGCTTCGGCCGGCGGCGCGGCTTGACGGCGCTCTTCTCGAGCGGCGCGTACGTCGGGCTGTCGTCCTTTGTGCCGGAGCCCTCGAGCTCCTGTCTCACCAGCTTCGTCACCGTCTCGGACAGCTCCCGCACGACCAGGCCCCGCAGCCGTTCCACACGGCTTTCCTGATGCGCCTGCAGGACCACGCTCTGCTCCTTGGTCAGGAACAGCTCCACGATGTCCACGTTGAAGGCCGACGCGATGCGGGTCAGCGTGGCCGTGTCGGAATCCTTCGAGTGCTTGAGGAGGTTCGTCAGCGTGTTGGGCCTGACTGAGGCGGCCTTGGCCAACTGGCGCCGCGTCCAGCCTCGTTCGGCCAGCAGTCTCGCAATCGAATCACCCCACCGTGTCGCGGCCACCTTTGAACTGTAGTGTATCGCTTCAGCGATGTTCAACAAGCGGGACGCTATCAATAGGTTGCGATGCGCGGCCGTCAATTTGGCGCTGCTCACGTCACTGCTATTTATATGATGATATTATATGTCGAACAATGGATACGTTCAGGTCAATCGAGCGCGCATCAACGGGATTACCCGGCATTCCCGGTGATGCCGGCGCGAATCCCACGGAGTGCTTGGACTCCCTGCATCTCTCGGCGCAGGATCGGGCGCTACTGACGACGTGGGCGCGCAGCCACACGCTTGCGCTTCGCGTCGTCCTCCGGAGCCGGATCATCCTCCTGCTCGCCACATCGGGCAGCGTCCGACATGTGGCCACCGCTCTGGGCGTGGCGCGAGGCACGGTTCGGCTGTGGCGGCAGCGCGTGGCCGCGCACGGACCCGAGGCACTGCTGCGCGACGCCCCCGGACGCGGGCGCAAGCCGGCACTGGCACCGGCCACGCGCCAGACGCTTCGTGCGGGATACGGCCCGGACACAGGGGTCAGCGGACGCGCCCGAGCGCTGGAACTGGGCGTCAGCGAGTCCACGATCAGCCGGTGGCGCCGGAGAAGCTGAGACGATCGCGCCTGGCCGACCGTTCGCGTGGACGTTCGTGCGCCGATCTCGACCCTACGGCGCCGGCTCGATGCGCATCACGGTTCCGTCGGGCCTCGCACCCGCCGATGCGCGCTCCGTGGCGATGTACAGGTTGCCATCGGGACCCTGCTGCACGTCGCGGATCCGAACGTCCAATGAAGTCAAGAGCACCTCACGCTGCTCCACCTGCTGCGGCTTCGGGTTGTTGAGGGACACGCGCCACAACGCCTTCCCGTTCAGCGCCCCGAGAAACGCGCTGCCCTTCCAGCCCTTGAAGCGGTCGCCCGTGTAGAAGATCAGCCCCGACGGGCTGATCACCGGGTTCCAGTGCATTCGGGGGTCATCCATGCCTTCACGGGTCCACGGGCGATCGGACACGGGCGTGCCGGTGTAGTTGCGTCCTGTCGAGACCAGCGGCCACCCGTAGTTGTGGCCGGGAAACAGGATGTTCACCTCGTCACCGCCCAGGGGGCCGATCTCGGACTCCCACAGTTCTCCGGTTTCGGGGTGGTAGGCCAGTCCGTACGCATTGCGATGCCCGTAGCTGAAGATCGCCGGACGCGCACCTGGGCGCCCCACGAAGGGATTGTCGGGCGGGATGCTGCCGTCGTCGCGGATGCGGAGGATCTTGCCGTAGTCGTTGTCCAGCGTCTGCGCCTTCATGCGCTGGCTGGTGTTTTCGGACCCGTCGCAGCAGTAGCGATCGCGGTCGCCGACGGTCACGTACAGCGTGCCATCTCGCCCGAACAGCAGCCGTCCCGGGTTCGCACCGTAGCTCTCCCAGGCCTCCGACACGAAGATCTCCTGAAAGTCCACGAGTGCCTCGCCGGCCAGCGTGCCCCGGCCCACCGCGATCGTGTTCCCGCGCGGCCCGTATTTCGGGTACGACAGATACACCAGACGGTTTTGCGCGAACCCGGGATGCAGCTCGATGAAGTGCAACGCATCCGGCGGGTTGTTCGACGGCGGGGACCCGGGCGGCGCCGGCGGCGCCTCCCATGCGGGCTGCGAGGTCAGCACGCCGTCTTTGATCACCCGAAGACGCCCCGCGCGCTCGGCCACCAGAATCGTGCGTGCGTCGGGAAAGGCCAGGCTGTACGGATGCACCAGCCCGCCGGCGACCTGCGTAACCCGAATCCGTTGGCCCGTGGCCGTCTCGAACGTGAGCGGGCCGCTGGCCGGACTCGGCGACGTCGGCGCCGGTCCCTGGGCGAAGACGAAGGACTGGACGAACAGCAGCGTGGCCAGAGCGGCGACGCGTGGCGGGGAGATACGCGCCGTCATGTCGACGCCCTACCCCTTTGGGCCGGGCATGACGCCCACCGTCTTCATGCGTATCCGGTACACCGCGTCGCACGCGGTGATATACAGGCTCCTGCCATCCGGGTCTCCGAAGGCCACGTTGGTCGCGCAGATCTGTCGTTTGGGCTCCGCGTCCAAGATCGGCAGATTGAGGTAGCCCAACAAGGTACCGGTCGGCGCCGTGATCCGGATGATGCCCGGGCCCGCGCCGCTCGTGGAATAGACGTTTCCCTGCCGGTCGACCTTCATGCCGTCGCCGATCCCGGGGCCTTGGGTGAACTCCGTCACCGCACCGAGCGAGCCGTCGGGCTTCACTTCATACCGCACGATCCGCTGTTTCGCGGTGGTCAGGTACAGGTAGCGTTCATCGGGGGACAACACGATGCCGTTCGGGATCCCGCCGAGGACGGTCGCGTCCAACACCATCCTCGACTGCCCGTCCTTGATCAGCCAGATACCGTTCGGCATCTGCTTGTCCGGATTCTTCCCGCCGTCGCGCAGGCCGAAGTCGTTGTCCGTCAGATAGACGCCGTCGTCGGACCTCACCACGATGTCGTTCGGACCGCTGAACCGCTTGCCGTTCAGGCCGGCGGACAGCACCGTGCGCGACCCGTCCCTCTCGAGGCGCATCACCGTGCGGTCGTTGTCCGCACACCAGATGAGCCGTCCCTGGGAGTCCAGGCTCGCGCAACTGGGTCCGATCAGGAGCACATGGGAGCGGCCGCTACGCGTTTGCGTCCCCACATGGTCCACATCGGTTCCGGTGTACCCGGCCTTCTCGAGCAGCACCGACACCTTCTTGTCGGCCGAGATCTTGTAGAGCACGTTGTCCAGCAACCCGCTCACGACCAGGTAGCCGGACGCGCCCTCCCGAACCCACACGGGCCCTTCGTTGAGCCCGAAGCCGCTGGCGATCAACTCGGCCTTGGTGCTGGGGTCGATCAGCGCATCGAGACCGGGATCCGAGCGCGTGATGCTGAACGGCGCCGCGGCGGGTGGCGGGCCATCCCCGCGCATCGTCGGGGCCCCTTGCTGCGCCAGGGCCACGGCCGCCGATAGCGCCAGGACGGCGGCTAGCAGAACGGACAACCGATGGCCGCGCATCTAACGAGCCACCGAGTGGGCGAAGAGTTCCACGTTCGACAGGTTCGCCGACCCGGCGATGCCGTGCCCGCCTCCTGGGGCGAGCATGGCCAGGCCTACCTCGTCCACCTTGCGCAGGTCGGGATTCACCACCTCCGCAAGGACGACAACCTTGACGGGATCGAGCGAATACCAGCGCATACCGCCAAAGGCGATCTCGACCGCAAGAAACTCCCCATGCGTCGTGATGCCGCGGTCACCGACGAGAAGACGTCCATCCGCCAGCTTCACGACCGGGTGCAGGAAGTGAATGGCATTGGCCCGCACGATCCAGCGCAATCGGGCGGCGCCTGTCAGGTCCACGAAGGCGCGCCGGTCCCGCAGCGTCACCGCCACCGGCGACGTGGCCATCCCGTTCCACAGGTCGATGCGCTCCTCATGTACCGCCGCGCGGACGACCGCCGAATCCGTCCCGTATAGCTTCAGCTCGACGCGGGGGTTGGTCACCACGGCTGGCGTGACACGCATGTTCTCGTCCGTCTCCGCCCCCGTGTGGGGAGGGAGCTTCCAGGTCTCGCTGAAGAGCAGCGGCGGCCGCGGTGTCATCCCGGGCTTCTGGGTGCCCGGCGCCGGAGTGGGTTGAGTCTGGGCAGCTGCCGCCAAAGCACCGACGACGAAGCAGGTCATGGTCAGGGTTGCGCGCACGTGTGTCTCCTCCTCAGAAGCGCCATGCTATCGCTTGTCCGCCGAAGCGCGAAGCGCGAAGGTGGACGCCCTCGACGTGAACGGCGCAGCGACCTATGATTGGCGCCAATGTCGCAGATCAAGACTTTCAAGAACGGCCGAGCCGCGCTTGCCGCGCTGTTGCTGGCCCTGTCGATGTCCTGTTCCAGTGGCCAGACCCCGCTGGTCGAGACCGCCAGCGTCGGTCGCGGCGCGCCCGTGGTTCCGGCCATCCCCTGGGAGACATGGCGGAATCCCGAGGATATCGAGGCGATGCCCCCGCCGGAGATCAACGGCTACCCGGAACAGCACTGGCTGGTGGGTCCGCTTGATGGCCCCGCGACGGGCGACAGGCTTCAAGGGTTCCTCGGTGCGGCCCGTAACGGCACTACCCCAGACGGAGTAGAACCGCTCAAGGTGGACATCTTCACGTCCAAGGACTTCTACGCCGACCGCGCCTTGTGGACCGACAAGCGCTATTTCCGGTGCAACAGTCCGTACGGCCTCGAGCAGCAGTGGCGCGGCGGGATGATCGGGGACAAGCCGCCGGCGTCGGCGTCGTGGGGGTACTGCGATCGGGATTACCCGCGCCAGTCGATCGTCAGCCCCTACACGTTCAAGACGGCGCAGGCCCACTACGAAGCCCTTCTCGACGAGGCACGCCGCCGCGGCGGGCCGACACAGCACACCTATGCCACGGTGCCCGGCGACTGGAGCGGGCGCTACGTGTGGCACCGGGGGCAGAACTGGTACGCCGAGCTGCTGTGGAATCAGTACCCGACCCTCCTGTCGCTGCTCACCGACGAATACCAGACGCGGATGGTGCAGGAGGCCTATCACGACGCGCACACGAACGCGCCGCAGTGGCCGGCGCAGTACTGCTGGCCCGAGGGCTTCATGCGGCGCTGGCACTACCATGCCGTCACGAACCAGCCCCACTCCGTCATCGTCACGCCCACGCTGGTCCAGTTCCTGGCGGGCGACGCCGACAACTTCATCACCAACATCCACATCGGCCGCACGTTCAACACGGAGGGCGGGTTGCCGCGCCTTGGCGCGGACGTGCCGCGCTGGTACGGGGACACCATCGGCTTCTGGGATGGGGACGCACTCATCACCTGGACATCGAACATCCAGGGCTGGAAGGTGCACGGGAACCCGGAGTTCTCCAACAAGCTGCAAACGATCGAGATCTACACGCCGAACCGCGACGCCACTGGCAAGTTCCTTGGCCTCGACCACGAGGGCATCTTCTACGACCCGGACGCGCTCGTCGAACCGATCCGGATGACCCGCACGCTCGCGCGGATCAGCGGCTTCGAGACCGGAGAACCCTACACCTTCATCGAGTGCGTTCAGGGCATTTACCCGGTGGATGGGCTCGCCAAGCCGGCTGTGGCGGGGACCGTGATCCCCTACAAGGTGCCCGACATGTATGGCCGCCCCTGGGCGAAGATCTGGGAGGAGTACCACGAGAAAGGCATGCAGCGGCCGGCCGAGAAGGAGCTCCTCACGTTCCCCTGACACGGATAACCTCGCTCCGCAGGCAGACCGGTTCCGGCCTGCGGCCTCACACGACCACCAGGAGACGACTTCATGACCATCAATCGCCCGCTTCAGTGGAGTGCTGCGTTCGCGCTGGCGTCCTGTGCCGTCCTGGCCGGCGCACAATCCGGCGGCACGCTGCCTGCCGACCTCGACGCCACTTCTCGCGCCCGGCTCCCCTACTTGCAGCGCAAGGACCTGGACGAGAAAAGCCAGAAGATCTACGACACGCTGCCCGGCCGCAGCCCCGAGGGCTTCTTGCGCGGCCCCCTCGCCTTCGCCGCCTACAACCCCAGCGCGGCCAAGGCCCTGTTCGACCTCCACAATGCGGCCGTGGGAGAAGGCACGCTGACCCCGCACGTGCGCGAGCTGGCGATCCTCGTCGCGTGTCGTGAAACCAACTATTCCCTGGAGTGGAACGCCCACGAGCCGGCCGCGCGAAAGGCTGGCGTCGATCCGAAGGTGATCGAGCTCGTCCGCGGTAACGGCCAGCTGGCCGGCATCGACGACAAGGACGCGGCCGTGATCCGCTTCGGCCGCCAGATGTTTCGAGACAAGAAGATGGACTCCGCCACGTTTGCCAGGGTGGTGGAGCTGTATGGCCGCCGCGGCGCGATGGACATGGTGGCGGTGATGAACACGTACGCCGTCAGCGGCTTCTACGCCATCGCCGTCGACGAGCACATGCCCGCGGGGAGACCGGAGCTATAGCTTGGGGTGATCGGAGGCTGTCCGCCGCAATCGGCGCGACAGCCTCGGCTTCGTTTTCCGTTACGACAGGACCCTGACGACCACGCGACGATTCTGCGACCGGCCCGCTCGAGGCCGAGCCGCTCGTTGAACGCCACGCCGCCGACGTTGTCGGTGTGCCCTTCGATCGGCCGTTCACGGTGCCGCCGATTCGTTCAGCATGTCCTGCACACGCTCCCGGACTGCCTCCTTCACGGCCTTCGCCACCGTCTCTTTCACTTCCTGGGTGTTCAAGTTCACGTTGTCCTCTTTCAACACCACATCGTCCACCGCTTCCTTCACGACGGGGTCCAGCGGTGACAGCTTGGCCACCGTCGCTTTCAGCTTCTTCTTCAGGTCTTTCACGGGCGTCGCCGCGACCGCTGTCGCCTCGGTCGGCTTCACGCTCCAGTCGGCCTCGAACGTCTTGACGATGCCCTTCACGACCGCCGCGTCGCGGACGATCACGCCCACTTCGCGCCGCGCGTCCAGTTCGGCCTTCCGCAGGCTCTGGCTTCCCACGAAGACCTCGCGCCGATCGCGAACGATGGCACGGGTGTGCAGTCGAAAGCCCAGGAGCTTTCGCGCCTGGAGATTGCCTTGCCTGCCACCCACGGCTCCGATCACTCGGACGGAGACGCCTTTCCTGGCCTGCTCGCTCAGGGCGCGCACCACTTGTGCGTCGTCGGCCTTCGGGTCGTAGATCAGCAGCTCCTTCTTCGCCCTCCCGATGAGGGCCAAGAGCTGCTTCCGGGCATTGACCGGGCTGACGACGAATGTGTCGAGGCCAGCCTTGTAACGCGTACGCTCGGTGTCCGTCTTGACCAGCCTCAACGCCTCTCGCACCAGCTTGGTCTTTCGGGTGACGACTCCGAATCCACGGCTGTGGTCGATATCGAGGTGCGTGAGGTTGAAGGACATCACGTAGAGCACGCGCCGATCGATGATCAGCATCTTGTCGTGGTACCGCGACAAATCGGCCGCCGTCCGGGTCACCGTCACGCCTGCTTCGAGCAGGCGCATCTCCAGCTTCCGCAGGCTTCGTTCGCCGCCATGGTTGGCGTACGCGATGAGCGCGGACACGGAGACACCGCGTTTGGATGCGGCTTTGAGCGCGGCCTCGATCTCGGCACGGTCGAACCTGAAGATGACGATGTCGACGGTCTTCTTGGCCTTCTTGATGGCCGAGACGAGCGGCGACACGCCGTCTTCGGGCTGAATCAGCAGCTTCATCGACTGGACGCCATGTCTCGGGAGGTTACGCCGCCGTGCACGGACGCCGATGTTCAATAGGGCACGGCCGGTTGACGACGACTCACGTACGCTCGGCGGGTGAAGGGTCAGGTGCGCGTCGTCGGGATGGCGGTGTGTGTGCCCTGGTGTGCTGAAAGGAATAGTGGCGCCGATGCCGCGATCGGTAGGCTAGGGTGATGAAGGCTTCGACGCCGCCTGTCGCCTGCGCACTTCCGCTGTTGCTCTTCGCGGCAGGCTGTGCGCTGGGCACATCGGATACGCCCGCCGCCGATCCGCCGGTGGCGGTCGCGCAACCCGCGCCTCCCGCCACACCGGCACCAGCTGTCGCGCGAACCGCACCTCCGCCACCGAAGACACCCGCTCCTCCGGCGCGGCCAGCCACTCCCACGGCCAAGCCACCCCAGCCCGTTGCCAAGCCGCCCGAAGCCGCGGTCCAGGCACGGGTGCCGCCGGCTCCCGCGCTCGATCTGGACGGCATGAAGGCGCGGCTCCGGGCCACGAAGGGCATCGGCGTCTTCACCAAGCTTGCGCTCAAGAATCAGGTCGACGACCTGCTGGATCGATTTCGGGACCACTACAACGGCAAGGCCAAGGTTCCGATGGCGGACCTTCGGCGCTCCTACGACATGCTGATGATGAAAGTGCTCTCGCTGCTGCAGGATTCCGACCAGACGCTGGCGTCCGCTATCGTGTCCTCCCGCGAGGCGATCTGGGCCCTGCTGGCGGACCCCAAGAAGTTCGCGGAGCTGAACGCCTGAACGAAGGAGACCGATGACGAAACCTACCTTGTGTCTGGCTCGATGTCTGCTGGTCCTGACGCCGTTCGTGGCGCCGCTCGCCGCTGCCGACGACGAGACGCTGAAGAAGGACCTGACGGCCGTCATCGCGCTCCACGGCATGCCGTGCGGCGAGGTCGTGGCCGTCATGGTGCGGGCCGAGAACGACTACGCCGCGTCCTGCAAGGACGGCAACAGATATCGCGTCTACATCAACCCCGCCGAACGGGTCGTGGTCGAGGCGCTTAAATCCTAGGCCGGCCTGGCCTACCGGGCGAACAGCCGCGTGCGCAGCAGGCCCTCCACGTCACTCGGGTCCACGTCCAGCGTGGCCCCGGTGCCGTCGCAGGAGTAGAGGCGTCCGCTCCGCGCGCCCCTCGACGAGAACAATCCCACCCCGAGGTACCTCAGGACGATATCGGAGGAAGGCCGACCTCCATCGCGCAGCCGGTTCGCACCCACCAGGAACGACGCCTGATAGGCGGCTCCCCCACCCCTCGTCGATGCCCGCGCGGGCGCAACCCCGTTGACGAGCGCGAGCCGCTTCTGACCACAACAAGACATGTCCTACCTCCCTTGCCATCCTGAGTCCGAGGGCGACCCTCCGAGCCCCCGGTCGATCACCCGCTGCAGGAACGACGCGCCGCCAGCGATCCCGAGCCACGCCGCTAGCCCTTCTCCCCACGTGCCCGACACCCACCACGCGAACGGCATCGCGATCCAGATGCCGAGGCAATGCGGGCAATCCAGCAGCGCGCCGATGGCCCCGTCCCCCGCCCGTGCCCGTAGGCGGACGACGACGTCGAACGGCCCGTCCTCTCGCGCCAGCAGGTGTGCGACGCGCCACGTGCCCAGCACGGCCACGACGAACTGCAACGCAATCGGCCACTCCGGCATCCCCACCCCCTTCTGACATCGGGGGCGCCGGTCGATCCGGCGCCCCCAACGCCCGCGCGCGGCCTGCCTCAGATGATCTGGAGGGCGAAAGCGGCCGTCTCCTGCGCGTACGGGTGGCTCAGGCTCCCGCTGTCGATGGTCTTCGACCTGGTGGTCAGGGTCAGCGAGAACGCGCAGCGCGTCAGCACCGTGGGAGCCTCGACCGGCGGCACGCCGTCGTCGTCGAGCCGCGTCAGCATGGTCTCGAACGTGTTGGTGCCGCTGTTTTGCGGGAGCGCAGGCGGCTCGCCCACGTTCAACGGGCTGGCCGTGGACATGCTGCCTGTACCGCCGTTGGCCGCGGACCCATTCAGGCCCCGAACCCACGTGATGCTGTGCTCGTACTGGAACCGTTCGTCCGGCACGAACGCACGGTACTCGATCCCCATCGTCGAGTTGGCCGGCCCGACACCGAACTGGCACTCCTCGTCGGAGGCCGTGCCGCCGATCACCAGCCGCGTGATATCCGCACGGGGCACCCGGTTGTCCCAGCAGAACAGGTGCGTCAACGCCGCGAACGGCACCTCCACCGTGTCGTCGCCCGGGCTGCCCGCCGCCTGGAACCAGCGCCGGAACTTGAAGGGCTTCGCGTGCTCGGTGCCGGACTGTCCCGACCCCGGCACGCCCAGCGGACGCAGCCGCTCGCCGGCGCTGTTGAACACCTCCAGCGTGATCAGATGGTTCGACGCGGGCGCGCCAAACTGCGCCGGCACGTCGGCTGGCACATTCAGCGCGGCGTTGAACGTGTTGATGAGCGCGTGGTGGCTCACCGAATTCGTCCAGTCTTCGTCGTTCGGGTACGGGATGCGGTAGAGGTAGTTCTCGGTGCCGACCGTGACCGGCCCGAGGGTTTCGGGCACGATGTCCACGCCCGTCGCGGTCACCACGGCCTTCAACCACGCCAGGACGTCGCCCGCGCCATTGAAGCCGGCGCCCTCACCGTAGTACCGCCGGGGGCCCGTCGGGTTTCCGTTGGCGTCGGCCTTCGACACCCCCACGCGGTAGTAGCGTGCATCCACCGACGGATGCTCCATCGCCTCCGAGAACAGGAACGTCAGCTCGACATTTCCGCCCAGGTTCCGCAGGTAGTGCGAGCCGCTCGGATTCGGGAACATCAGACCGGACGTGGCGTCGGGTGGCGCCACACTGTTCCACGACGTAGACGCCGGCGTGTTCAGCTCGTAGGCGTCGATGCCGGCGACCTGGTCCAGATACACGAACGCGGTGCCGTCACCCGTGCCGGTCTCGCCGCAGCTGAACGCCTCCGGCCGATACGTGGTGAGCTGCGGATGGTCGCCGGCGTGATACCACGCGCCGGCGGCAACGCCGTCGTAAATGGTGGTCGTCGCGCCGCCGATCGTCTGCTTCACGACGTAGGCGTACTCGTCGTGGCAATTGTGCTGCTGCAGCCGCAGCGCCTCGAGCCAGCAGATGTTGAAGGTGCCGTCACCCAGGATCGAGCCGGTGGCCACGC
>Ga0307505_10000661_pt1 | contig 35771 bp, 35 predicted proteins | sample 23_S_MG_FD_202183 | JGI IMG/M metagenome (GOLD analysis project Ga0307505, IMG submission 202183) | Soil microbial communities from Populus trichocarpa stands in riparian zone in the Pacific Northwest, United States - 23_S | ecosystem: Environmental > Terrestrial > Soil > Riparian zone > Trees...
GTCGGGCGCGGCTCATCCTCCGCGCCCGGCTTGGCGCGCAATGCGGCCCATTCATCCACGGTGAGTCCGGTAATGGCGGCGACATAGCTGCGCGTCTCCTGCGGCATGCCGCCCGTGCCATCGAGCCATTCGCGCACGCGACGCGGGCCGGCATTGTAGGCCGCGGCGGCAAGACCGAGATTGCCGAACTGCGCGCGCAACTCTTTCAAAAATTCCGCCGACTTCGGCAGCGCCTGAACGGGGTCGAGCGGGTCGAGCAGCCGCCGCTCGGCGGCGGTGCCGGGCATGAATTGCGCGATGCCTTGCGCGCGCTCGCCGCTACGCGTGACCGGCCCGATCGCTCCGGCGTTGAAGCGGCTTTCCTGCCAGATCACGCGCGCAAAAAATTCCACCGGCAGATCGTTCGCGCGGGCGGCAGACTCGATCATCAGGCAGGTCGGATTGTCTTCCTGCGCCGGCTCCGCAACGGCCTGGCCGGCCGAGGGCGCTAGAGCGACCAGAACGGCGGCGAGCGCCCGGCAAATGGAATGGCGCGACCCGGTCATGCATCGAGGCTTTCGCTCCCCCTGCAACGCCGCATGCGGAAGGCCGTTCCCCGAACCTTTCCGGGCCTGCCCGCTGGCCAATTGCCAAGGTTACGATTTCACCCGCATGATGCGGCCATGTTGCGCAATCAGAATTTCCCCGTCGAAAAAATCTATGTGCCGACGGCGCGGCGCAAGACGCTCGAGCCCGAGAAGGTGCGTGCGATCGTCGAGGACTGGCTCGCCAACGGCCAGAAGACGCCGATCCAGGTGCGCGTGGACGGCGACCGCTATGTGCTGGTCGAGGGCCTGCACCGTCTGGAAGCCGCAAAGGAGTTGGGCGAGAAAACCATCATCGGCCTCCTCGTGCAGGCGCGTCCGCGCTAGCGCGATCTGCCCACCGCCCCGCTCCCAACGCCGGACGCGCATGCTTCGCCTTTGGTTGAAGGCCGCTGCGCGGCATGCTCAATAGCTTTGAGCGCGCGGGTGCGCATAGCAGCACAGTGAAAGTGAGGAGATGGCCATGGCCCAGAACACGCAAAAAGTCGGTTGGATCGGCATGGGCCGCATGGGCTTTGCCATGGCCGAGCGGGTCGCGAAGGCCGGCTACGACCTCACGGTCTGGAACCGAACGCGCGCGAAGGCCGAGCCGCTCGCGCAATACGGCGCGAAGATCGCGGACAAGGTCAGCGACCTCGCGAGTCTCGACGTCGTCTTTTCCATCGTCTCCACCGGCAAGGACCTGAAGCAGGTTTATTTCGGCGAGGGCGGACTGCTCTCGGGCAACAGCAAGGTGCCGCCGATTCTCGTGGACTGCTCCACGATCGCGGTCGAGGACTCCGCCGAGATCCGCGAGAAGCTGAAAGCGAAGGGCGCGGATTTTGTCGCCTCGCCGATCTCCGGCAACGCCAAGGTGATCAAGGCCGGCAAGCTCTCGGCCGTCGTCTCGGGCGGCGAGCCGTCTTTCCGCAAGATCGAGGACATCATCAAGTCGTTCTCGCCGGCCGGTGTCGCCTATGTCGGCGAAGGCGAACTCGCGCGCGTCTGCAAGATCGCGCACAACGTGATGCTCGGCGTCGTGATCGAGAACCTGATCGAGATCACGCTGCTCGCCAACAAGATGGGCGTGCCACGCGAAGCGTTCCTTGCTTTCATGAACAACTCGGTCATGGGCTCGATGTTCACGCGCTACAAGTCGCCGGCGCTCGTGAACCTCGACTGGACCACGACCTTCACGCCGGAGCTTTTGCGCAAGGACATCGATCTTGGCCTTGCTCTGGGACGGGAATGGGACGTGCCGATGCCGGTGACCGCCGCCGCGCGCGAAGTGCTGCAAAGCCATTTTGGCGCGGCGATCCTGCAAAAGGACCCGGACGCCTATCTCGAGAAGGATTTCGCGGCCATGATGGAAACCATGGCGCTCGCGTCCGGCATGAAGCTTGAGAGCGAGAACAAGAAGGTGCCGACCGGACTGGAGTGACGTTCACCGCATCAACCGGGGGATTCGATGCAAACGACCTACGTCTTTCCGCAACTCGCGACCTTGTACGCCACGCTCGGGCCGTGGGTGGAGATGCTGTTGCGCGTCACCGTCGGCGCGCTGCTGATCCCGCACGCGCTGCGCAACCTGCTCGGCTGGTGGCCGGGCACGGGGAGCCCGGTGAATTCCTTCGCCGAGTTCAACGGGCTCTTGGACAAGATCGGCTACAAGCCCGGCGCGTTCTGGGGCTGGCTCGTGATCCTGACCGAGTTGATCGCCGGGCCGCTCCTGATCCTCGGCCTCTTCACGCGCCCCGCCGCCGTGCCGATCCTGATCCTGATGATCCTCTCGGTGCGCACGCACAAGATGTTCGGCTGGTTCTGGAACGTGCAGGGCATCGAATATCCGCTGCTGTGGACCGTCGCCGTGCTCTATTTCCTCGTGAATGGCGGCGGCGCAATCTCGCTCGACGCCTGGCTCGGCTGGCAGTTCTAACAGCCAAAGAAGGAGTTGCGCATGGACATCAAGAAAGCCGGGTCGACTCCCACGCGCCTCGCGCCCGCGAATTACTTTTCCGGCACCGTGATGCAGGACCCGATCATCGAGGCGCCGGAGCCGGCGCGGCTGCGCTCGACGCTCGTGACCTTCGCGCCGGGCGGGCGGACGGCATGGCACACGCATCCACTCGGTCAGACGCTTTACATCGTCTCGGGTGTCGGCCGCGTGCAGAGCGCAGGCGGGCCGGTGCGCGAAGTGCGCGCGGGTGACGTGGTCTGGTTCGCGCCCGGCGAGCGCCACTGGCACGGGGCCTCGCCGCAAAACGGCATGGTCCATGTCGCCATGCAGGAGGCGAAGGACGGCTCCTACGTCGACTGGGCCGAGCATGTCAGCGATGCCGATTACGCAAGGGCGCCAGAGGCTTGAACCCGCAAGGGGGCTTGTGCGTTCAAGACTCCGCGAGTGCCGGCAGCGCGCTGGTCCAAATCTTGCTGCGCTGCGTATATTGAACGGCACATGACGGCTCGATTCGGAGGCACCCAATGCGGAATGCCCGTTCCCTGATCCGGCTTGCAGCGGCCGGCGCGGCAGTTGCCCTCGCCTTGGGCATGTCGCCCCTGCCCGCGAGCGCGCAGAGCGCGCCCGACACGAAGGCCGAGACGCCGCGGCTCGACCAACTTCTGTCCGGCGTCGTCCGCATCAAGACCTACATCAACCCCGAAGGCCGCACGGTCGAAAATCTCGGCCGCGAGCGCACGGGCTCCGGCGTCGTCATCGACGGCAACGGCCTCGTCGTCACCATCGGCTACCTGATGGTGGAGGCGCATTCGGCCGACCTCATCACGCAGGACGGCCGCACGGTGAAGGCGGAAATTCTCGGCTACGATCACGACACGGGCTTCGGGCTCCTGAAGGCCGCTAGCCCGCTCAACGTGCGGCCCTTCATGCTCGGCAAGTCGGGCGAATTGCAGGAGCGCGAGCCGGTGCTCGCGGCAAGCTGGGGCGGCGTCGATGGCGTCGCGCCAGCGATGATCGGCGCCAGGCGCGAATTCGCCGGCGGCTGGGAATATCTGATCGACGGCGCGATCTTCACGACGCCGCCGCATAACGACTGGAGCGGAGCGGCGCTCATCAACAAGGAAGGCAAGCTTGTCGGCGTCGGCTCGCTCATCATCGGCGACATCACCGGCAAGGGCGTGAACTCGCCCGGCAATATGTATGTGCCGATCGACCTCTTAACGCCCGTGCTCGCGGACCTCATCTCGGGCGGCAACGTCGCGCATCCGAAGCCGTGGATCGGCATCACGACGGAAGAAGTGCGCGGCAAGCTTTTCGTCGCGCGCACGACGCCGGGCGCACCGGCGGAAAAGGCCGGCCTCAAGAAGGGCGACCTCATCGTGGGCGTGAACGGCGAGCCCGCGACGGGCCTTGGCGATCTCTACCGCAAGATTTGGAAGTCGGGTGAAGCGGGCGCGAATGTTCCGCTCGACATTCTCGGCGAAGGCGGCGTCAAGCGCGTCGATATCAAGTCGATGAACCGTAACGATCATTTGCGGTTGAAAACGACGTTTTAATCCGGCGATAATATCCGCTCGTTCCCTTAAGCCCGCCGGAACGCTCCGGCGCATTTGGCGTTTTGTCTGTATGCGTGACCGTCAGTCGATCGAGATTCTGGAAAAGCGCGTGCGTGAGATGCAGCGCCTCACCGCCGACTGCGTGCTGGAAGGCGACGTGATCCGGCTCCAGCACAACATCACGCAATACCGGAAGACGGCGCGCGTGCCGAAACGCAAGCCGCGCGATCTTTCTTGGCCCGCACTCTCGCGCCGCCGCACGTCGTTCGGCTGGCCGACGGCGTAAGTTCGGATTCCAAACAGCGACCCGTCCTGAATTGCGAGCGCGTTAGCGCCAGCAATTCGTCATTCCGGGGCGCGTGACGAGCACGAAGTGCGAGGTACGCGAGCCGACAGCGTGCTGCGCCGCGCCAGAGACGACGGTTACTACTCCACCTTCGCATGCACGCGCGAGGCCGGGCTTGTCCCGGCCATCTCGATACTCGTGGCACGGCTCTGCCTTGTCGAACCAGATCACCGGGTCTCCCGCTGGCGAGCCGCTCGCGCGTCGCGCTCGCGGGCCAGCGCGGCCCGGTGATGGCGAGGTTATCATGCGCCCTCATCCTTCGAGGCTCGCGCTGCGCGCTCGCACCTCAGGATGACGGCGCTACTCCACCTTCGCATGCGCGCGCGCCAGCCCGAGCGCGAGGATGCGGTTGATCATGCGGCGGTAGCTGAGCTTGGCGTATTTCGCGGCCTGCGCGAATTCCTCGGACTTGGCGATTTCCGGGTTCGGGTTGGCCTCGAGAAAATACGGCACGCCGTTCTCGGCCAGACGGAAGTCGATGCGGCAATAGCCGTCGAGCTCGAGCGTGCGGCAGATGCGCTTGGCGTAGCGCACGATTTTCGCGCGCAGCTCGGGCGATAAATCCTTCGCGGGGCCGATCTGGAGCCCGATGCGCTTCTGGTATTTCGTGTCCTGCTTGGCGCGCTCAGTCGCGATCAGGCGCGCGCCTTCGGCGAGTTCGCTGACTGTGAGCTCCCACACGGGCAGCACGCGCAGGCGCTCGTTGCCCAATACGCCGATATAGATCTCGCGGCCCGCGATATATTGCTCGACGATCGCGTTCGTGCCGATGCGCTCGTGGATATATTTCACGCGCTCCATGAGCTTCTCGTCGTTATGGACGACGGAAGCCTGCGCGATGCCGAAGGAGGAATCCTCGGTCAGGCTTTTCACGATCAGCGGGAAGGCGAGCCGCTTGGGGCGGTGCATCTTGCGGCCGATCGGGAACACCGCGAAGGCGGGCACCGGGATGCGGTGATAATGCAGGAGCTTTTTTGACAGGTCCTTGCCGCGGGCGAGCACAAGCCCGCGCGGATTGCAGCCGGTATAGGGCACGCGCAGCAATTCGAGATAGCTCACCACGTTCTGGTCGTAGGTGACTTCGCCCTGAAATTCCTCGAGCAGGTTAAAAACGATGTCGGGCTTCCACTCCTCGACCGCCTGACGAATCGGGAGCAGCTCGTCGGCGAGCCCGAGAACGCGCACCTCGTGACCGGCCGCCTTGAGCGTGCTGACCACGTCATACTCGGTGCGCCACTTGTCGCTCTCTTCCTCCGTGTAGCCCTTGAGCGAGTCGGGCGGGACGAGGTCGCGGTCGAGAATGACGAGAACGCGGAGCCGCTTCACAGGGCGAGCCACTGCCGCCGCGAGGGGCTGTAGAGCGAGTGCACCGTCTTCGCGGTCAGAAGCACGGTGAAGTCTTCGCGCAACTGGCGCTCGGAGCCGACGGCGCGGAGATCCAGCTCGCGGCAGCGCGCCATCATGTCTTCCAGCACGGCGTTGAGCGTAAGCTGGTACTCGCCGGTCCAGCGCGACACCGTTTCGCGGAAATAGCGGCGGTTATGACGGATGAAACTCACCGCCGTCGGCGAGCGGCGGCGGCGCGGGTTATCCGAGAAGATGCGCTTCAGGTCGCGGTCGTAGGTGGTCGGCGCCTCGACCGAATAATGCTGGAGCTTGTTTCGGTAGTGCTCGCCGAGCGTGGTCGTGAGGCTGTGCAGCGGATCGACCGTAAAGCGGCGCGACAGCTTCGGCCGCTTGCCGGCGATCTCGTCCATCAGCTCGTCGACATATTCGAGCTTCTTGAGCGCCGGCCAGCCGGCATAGCGCTTGCGCCAGTCGGAGCGCGGGCGCAGCCACACGGCAAAGGTCTCGGCGAAATCTTCCGCCGGATGCGACTGCGCGTACCAGAGGCGCAGGTGCTCGACATATTTGCGGCTGGCGGGATTGGGCTTGTAGTGGTTCGGATAGCGGCGCGAGGACGGGCCGAACAGCTTCTGCCAGTCGCGGCGGCGGTGGAGCTTGTAGGCGTTCTGCACCACATGGCCCATCTCGTGGCGCATGATGCGCATGCACTCCCAGTTCTTGCCGCCCTCCACTTCCATGATCTTCTTGCGCTCGAGTTGCATGAGCCGCGGATGCGCGAGGTAGAACGGGATCGCGAAGCCCGGCGTCTCGTCGGGGCTGAACCATTCGTCCGACAGCCAGACATGCGGGCGCACGCGGATGTCGCGCTCGTCCAACTCGTCATAGAGCTCTTTCAGGCGCCGGTTGAGCCAGGTGCCCTCGATCGTCAGCTTGAGGTCCTTGAGGCGGACCTTGAGCAGCTTCTCGTCGGGAAGCCTCGCCCAGGCAAACCGTCCTGCCATGCTCCGGTCCCGCTTTCAGGGAAGGAATAGAACCCGGCGGCGCGCCCGCCGGACCTTCACGCGATTCATGCGCGAGGATATTTAACGCATCCACAACGCGGATGGTAAGGGCGAGGTTGCCTGCCCGTCGTCCCGCAAAGCACCGTCATTCCGGGACGCGAGCGAAGCTCGCGGGCCGGAATCCATATTCCAGTGCGGTGGTCATGGATTCCGGGCTCGCGGGCCTTCGGCCCGCGCCCCGGAATGACGAAGAGATTAGCGCGGCCGGGTCGCGATGACCTCGTCGAGGAGCCGGTAGAGATCGCGCAGCTTCGCCGCGCCGATCTCGCGCTCCATGGCGGCATAGATTTCCTCCGACTCCGGCGCGACCGAGCGGAAGACGCCCCGACCCTTCTGGGTGATCGAGACCACGACGCGGCGCTGGTCTTTCTTATGGTTCTCGCGGCGGATGAGGCCGAGGCGGGCGAGCTTCGGGAGCATGCGCGACAGGCTCGCGGCGTGGATCTGGCACTCGGCGGCGAGCGCGCCGATCTCGAGCTCGCCCGCGTCGACGAGCGCGCGCAGGACGCGCCACTGCTGCTCGCTGAAGCCGTGGCTCGCGAGATGCGGGCGGAAGCGGCGCATGACCGCCTCACGCGCGCGCATCAGTTGCATGGGCAGCGAGCGCGAGAACGGGCGCATGATACGGGAAGGCTTGGCGGAGCTCTTCTTCTTCGATTTTCCGTTGCCGTTTTTCATGACTCTCAGTTTCCCTCATTGCCGGGCTTGACCCGGCAATCCAGAACAACTTGCTCCTGTGTCCCTGTCTTCTGGATGCCCGGATCAAGTCCGGGCATGAGGGAGAACAAGGCTCGATGCATCGAACTTATCTCGGCTCGTCTTCGACCTGGTTGCGCAGCAGCCCGATGCCCGGCACCTCCACCTCGACCGTGTCGCCCGGCACGAGCCAGCGCGGCGGGTCGAAGCGCGCACCCGCGCCCGTGGGCGTGCCGGTCACGATCACATCGCCGGGCTTCAAGGTCGCGAAGGTCGAGATGTAGTTCAGGAGATAGGCGAAATCGAAAATCATGTTCGCGGTGGTGTCGTGCTGGCGCACCTCGCCGTTGACGCGCGTCGTGATCTCGAACGGCTTCGTGAAGTCGAACTCGTCGGCGGTGACGAGGAACGGGCCAATCGAGCCCGAGGCGTCGAAGTTCTTGCCCTGCGTCGTGTTGAACTTGGCGTGGCGCACCCAATCGCGGATCGTGCCTTCGTTGCAGAGCGTCAGGCCTGCGATGTATTGATGAGCCTGCTCGCGCGGGATGCGGCGGCCCTCTTTGCCAACGATAATGACGATCTCGCCTTCGTAATCGAGCTGCGGGCTCTCCGGCGGGCGCAGGATCGGCTGGCCGTGGCCGACGAGCGAATTCGGCGCGCGGCAGAACAGGCTCGGAAATTTCTGCTCGTCCGAATTGTCCTTGTACTCGGCGTTCCGGTTCGCGAAGTTCACGCCGACACAGATGATCTTCTCCGGCGTGCGCACCGGCGGCAGCAGTGTCACGTCTTTCAAGGCAACGTCCGGCGCACCCTTCGCTTCCTTCCCGATCTCGCTCAGCGCGCCGGCGCGCAACGCGTCGAACAGCGTGGCGTATTTCGTGCGGCGCGCGAGATCGACGATGCCGTCACCCGCGACCGCGCCCCAGCTTTCTTTCCCGTTCGCCTTGTAGGTAGCGAGTTTCATTTCACGACCTTCACTTTTTACTCGTCATGGCCGGGCTTGACCCGGCCATCTCGATTCACTTGGCACGGCCCTGCCCGATTGATCGAGATCACCGGGTCTCGCCGCGCCTGACCGTTCGCTTCGCTCACGGGGCGCGGCGGCCCGGTGATGACGAGATAAGAACTACTCCGCCGCCTCGCGCGCGCCGAGCAAGCCCGCTTCCTGCAACACCTTGTCGAGGCGCTTTTCCAGCTCCGGCGTCGCCGGGACCATCGGCAAGCGATGCTCATTGTTCGGGATGATGCCGAGGCGCTTGGCCATATATTTCATCGGCGTCGGGTTGGTCTCGAAGAACACCGCCTTGTTCAGCCCGTGCAGGCGATAGTGCAGGTCCTGCGCGGTCTTGAGATCGCCGCGCCAGACGGCCTCGCACATTTCGGAAAGGACTTTGGGGCGCAGGTTACCGACCGCGTTCATCAGGCCGCAGGCGCCGACGGTCATCATCGGAAACGACAGATCTTCGAGGCCGACGAAGATGCGGAAATCGCGGCCCACGGCGGCGAGGCATTCGGTGACGAAATCGAGATCGTTCACCGCGTGCTTCATGCCGACGAAATTCGGCGACTTGTCCTTCAGCTCCTTCACCGTGTCGAGCGTGACGCTGACTGCGGTGCGGCCGGGAATGTGATAGATCATCCAGGGCGTCGAGATGCCCTGCATCGTCTCTAAATAGTATTGCACCATGCCGCGCTGCTGCGGGCGCGTGTAATAGGGCGTGACGATGAGGAGCGCGTCGGCGCCCGCGTCCGCCGCATGTTTCGTCAGAATTTTCGTTTCCCAGAGCGACTGCGAGCCGGTCGCGGCGCAAATCGGCACGCGGCCCTTCGCGGTCCTGATCGCGACATCGACGAGCTTGTTGCGCTCGTCGGTTGTGAGCGACGCCGGCTCCGACGTCGTACCGTTCACGAGAATGCCGTGCGAGCCTTCCTTGATCTGGAATTCCACCAGCCGCTCATAGGTGTCGTAATCGACCTCGCCGTTTTTGAACGGCGTAATCAGCGGCGGAATCGAGCCCTTGAGGCGGTCGAGCGGGAGCGGCATGGCGTGTTCCTCCGGCGGATTGTGCGGCGCAGTCTTGCGACACCTGCGCCTCGCATGATACTTAACATGTTAAATTTCTCGGGCGCGCGCGTCAACGCGAAGCGGCCGGACACGGGAGCGAGCCCATGCCCCATCTGATCGTCGAATATTCGGCCAATATCGAGGCCGAGGTGCCGCCGCAGCGCCTGCTCGAAGAATTCCACCGCACCGCCATCGACCTCGGCATCGCCGAGCCCGTCGGCGTGCGCACGCGGCTCGAGCGGCGCGAGCATTATCGCGTCGGCGACGACGGCCAGGACAACGCCTTCGTGCATATCGTCGCGCGGCTGCGCGCGGGCCGGAGCGCCGAGCAGAAGAAGGCGATGCTCGAGGCGCTGATGGCGCAAGCGAACAGGACGCTCGCGCCCTCCTTCGCCGCGCGCGGCGTCGCGCTCACCATCGAGGTCCACGAGATCGACCCTGAGTTCCGTGTCATGCGGAACGGCCTGCGCGAGCGGGCGGCCAAGGCAGGTGCGGCATGAACGTTCCTTTCGACCAGACCATCGCGAACGCGGAGCGGCACCTCGCGCGTTTCCGCCAGAGCCCGGTCCGGCACCTGATCGACGGCAAGCCCGACGCAGGCAGCGGCGAAACCTTCGAGACGGCCTCGCCCGTCGACAACTCCGTGCTCGCGCAGGTCGCGCGCGGCACGAAGGACGACATCGACCGCGCGGCGAAGGCGGCGAAGCGCGCGTTCCCGGCATGGAAGAAGATGGGCGGCGCCGAGCGGCGCAAGCTCCTGCACAAGATCGCCGACGCGATCGTCGCGCGCGCCGACGAGATCGCGCTCGTCGAGTGCATGGATACGGGCCAGCCGATCCGCTACATGTCGAAGGCGGCGCTGCGCGGCGCGGAGAACTTCCGCTTCTTCGCGGACCGCGCGCCCGCGGCGCAGGACGGCGTGTCGACCTTCGGGCCGGACCAGACCAACTACACGATCCGCCAGCCGATCGGCCCCGTGGGCGTCATCACGCCCTGGAACACGCCGTTCATGCTCTCGACGTGGAAGATCGCGCCGGCGCTCGCCGCGGGCTGCACGGTCGTGCACAAGCCGGCGGAATGGAGCCCCCTCACCGCCTCGCTCCTGTCCGAGATCGCGCTGGAAGCGGGCCTGCCCGCGGGCGTCCTCAACACGGTGCACGGCTTCGGCGAGGACGCGGGCCGCGCGCTCACGGAGCATCCCGACATCAAGGCCGTCGGCTTCGTCGGGGAATCCGCCACCGGCAGCGCGATCATGGCGCAGGGCGCGGCCACGCTGAAGCGCGTGCATTTCGAGCTCGGCGGCAAGAACCCGGTGATCGTGTTCGAGGACGCGGACCTCGACCGCGCGCTCGATGCGGTGCTGTTCATGATCTATTCGCTGAACGGCGAGCGCTGCACGTCCTCGAGCCGTGCGCTCGTGCAGGCATCGATCTATGAGGAGTTCGTCAAGCGGGCCGCGGAGCGCGTGAAGAAGATCAAGGTCGGCCATCCGCTCGATGCCGCGACCGAGATCGGGCCCTTGATCCATCCCAAACATCTCGAAAAAGTGCTGAGCTATGTTGAGCTTGCCAGGAAGGACGGCGCGAAGATCGCGGTCGGCGGCGGACGCGCCTCGGACAAGGGGAATTACGTGGAGCCCACGCTCTACACCCACGCGCGGAACGACATGCGCATCGCGCAAGAAGAGATTTTCGGGCCGGTGCTCACCGCGATCCCGTTCCAGGACGAGGCCGAGGCGCTCAAAATCGCCAACGACGTGCGCTACGGGCTCGCCGGCTACCTCTGGACGCGCGACGTGGCGCGCGCGCACCGCGTGGCGCAGGCGCTGGAAGCGGGCATGATCTGGGTGAACTCGGAGAACGTGCGCCATTTGCCGACGCCGTTCGGCGGCATGAAGTCGTCGGGCATCGGCCGCGACGGCGGCGACTACAGCTTCGACTTCTACATGGAGACGAAGAACATCGCGATCTCCACCGCGGACCACAAGATTCCGAAAATCGGGGGCTAGAACTTGTTTCGTTCCGCTGCACGGCAGTCCTTTCCGCTCGTCCCCGCGAAAGCGGGGACCCAGACTGGATTCCCGCTTGCGCGGGAATGAGCGGATTTCAACCGACAAAGAGAGCCGCGACATGCCCGTCAAGCCGCCCGTTTACGACCCGCCGTTCAACATCCTGCGTTGCAGCCACGTGGCGCTCGGCGTCGCGGACCTCGCCGCGTCCAAGGCCTTCTATGTCGACTGCCTCGGGCTGATCGTCACGGAAGAGACGAAGGACCGCCTGTATCTCCGCGGCACCGAGGAGCGGAACCACCACTCGATCGAGCTGCGGCAGACCGGCGATCCGCTCTGCTACGCGCTCGGGCTGAAGGTCGCGGGCGACAAGGACCTCGACCTCGCGAAAGCCTGGTTCGAGAAGCGCGGGCTGCCCGCGGAATTCCGCGAGACGCCCTATGCGAAACGGACTCTCTTCGCGCGCGACGCGCGCGGCATGCCGCTCGAGTTCTACGCCAGGATGACGACGGTCGAGAGCGCCTTGCAGCGCTACGGCCTGCACCGCGGCGCGCGCATCTGCCGGATCGATCATCTCAACTGCTTCACCGACGACGTGCAGTCGAGCTACGAATTCTACAACGACCTCGGCTTCCGCCTCACCGAATATGCGGACGCGGCGACCGACGGCCCGGAGCAGTTCTGGGCGGTGTGGATGCACCGCAAGGGCAACGTCCACGACATGGCGTTCACGAACGGGCTCGGGCCGCGGCTGCATCACATCGGCGTCTGGGCACCGACGGCCGTGGATATCATCAACCTCTGCGACGTGATGTCGACCACCGGGTACCTCAAGAACATGGAACGCGGACCGGGCCGCCACGGCATCTCCAACGCCTTCTTTCTTTATATCCGCGATCCGGACGGCCATCGTGTCGAGTTGTTTGCGAGTGACTATCTCACATGCGATCACGACCACGAGCCGATCCGCTGGCACCTGCGCGATCCGCAGCGCCAGACGCTGTGGGGCCAGCCGGCGCCGAAGTCGTGGTTCGAGGAAGGCACCGTGTTCGAGGGCTGCGCGGTGCGCCCGCCGGTGCTCGAAGCGCAGCCGATCGTGGCGAGGTAGGAATACGTCATCCCGGATACGCCGCAGCACGGAGCGCGAAGCGCGACGTGGTGCGGTGCTGATCCGGGATCGTCCGAGTGTCGGGAGAACGATCCCGGGTCTGCGGCGCACCGCTACGCGCTGCGCCGCGCCCGGGATGACAGGATCAAAGAGGACAACGAATGCACAAACTCAATCCGCCCTATCGCGCCGAGCATGTCGGCAGTTTTCTCCGCCCGGCAGAATTGAAGGAAGCGCGCGCGAAGCACGAGCGCGGCGAGGTCGACGACGCGGCGCTCACGGCGATTGAGGACAAGGCGATCGAGCGCGTCATCCGGGGCCAGGAAAACGCCGGGATGCAGAGCATCACCGACGGCGAATTCCGCCGGGCCTTCTGGCACTACGACTTCCTGCAAGGGCTGAAGGGCGTCGAGACCTATATGGTCGAACAGGGCATCCAGTTCAAAGGTGCCGCGCTGAAACCCATTATGCTCAAGGTCGGATCGAAGCTCGATTTCGAGAACCACCCGATGGTCGAGCATTTCCGCTTCGTGAAGGCGCACACCAAGCGCCACGCGAAAATGACGATCCCCTCGCCCACCGCGCTGCATTTCCGTTTCGGCAGGAAGGCCGTGCCGGAGTCGGTCTATCCGAAGATGGACGACTTCTATCGCGACCTCGGCGCGGCTTACGCGAAAGCCGTGAAAGCGTTTGCGGACGCGGGCTGCGACTATCTGCAACTCGACGAGGTCTATCTCGCCTATCTCTGCGACCCCGAGCAGCGCGAAGGGCTGAAGCAGCGCGGCGAAGACCCGGAGACGCTACCCGACACCTACGCGAAGCTGATCAACGCCTCGATTGCGCAGGCGCCCGCGAACATGACCGTCGGTATGCATCTGTGCCGCGGCAATTTTCGCTCGACGTTTGTCGCGTCGGGCGGTTACGAGCCGGTGGCGGAGATTCTGTTCAACAAGATCAACGTCCATGCCTACTTCATGGAGTTTGACACGATCCGCTCGGGCGGCTTCGAGCCGCTGCGCTTCGTGCCGAAGAACAAGACGGTGATCCTCGGGCTCATCACGTCGAAGGACGGAAAGTTAGAGAGCAAGGACGAGATCAAGCGCCGCATCGACGAGGCGGCGAAGTTCGTGCCGCTCGAGCAGCTATGCCTGTCGCCGCAATGCGGCTTCTCGTCGACCGAGGAAGGCAACCTGCTGACGGAAGAGCAGCAGTGGAAGAAGCTCGAACTCGTGCGCGAGATCGCGGAAGAGGTGTGGGGTTAGTCCTCGTCGTCCCGGAAACGCGCGAAGCGCGTTATCCGGGACCGCGCTCAGAATCGTGGAGAGCGATCCCGGGTCTGCGGCGCACCGCTACGCGCTGCGCCGCGCCCGGGATGACGAGCAAAATTTGCGCTCACCCCGCCCCCGCATCCGCCGCAAAACCCGCCGCCTTCACGCCGGCGATCGCGCACAGTTCGTCATTATCCGAGGAATCCCCCGAGACACCGACCGCGCCGATCACGTCGCCCGCCGAGTCGCGGACCAGCACGCCGCCCGGCACCGGCACGAAGGTGCCGCCCACGACATGCCCCATCGCCGCGCCGAAATGCGGGCGGTCGACGGCCATCTTGTTGATCGTGCGCGAACCGTGACCGAGCGCGAGGCAGGCATAGGCCTTGCCATGCGCGATCTCGAAGCGCTTGAGGCTCGATTTGTCCTCGGCCGCGTAGGCTTTCATTGCGCCGCGCGCATCGAGCACGACAATGCCGAGCGGCCGCATATTGCCGGCGCGGCCGTGCTTCAGGCCGGCGGCAACGATGGTCTGGGCGGCTTCGAGGGTAAGGTCGGTCATGGCTTTCTCCTTCAGAGCTGGCGACTATCCGGCTTGTCGAGGGCAGCCGCAAGGACGCGTGCAACGTGCAGCGCCTCGCGGCCCGCGCCGTGCGCGATCTGCTCGCGGCATGAGGTGCCGTCGGCGACGACGATGGTGTCAGGTGCGGCCTTGCGAATGGCGGGCAGCAGCGTGAGCTCGCCCATGGCGAGCGAGGCATCAAGCGTTTCAATCTGATAGCCGAAGCTGCCAGCCATGCCGCAGCAACTCGATTCAACCGTCTCGACTTCAAGTCCCGGAATGAGCTTGAGCGCCTGCTGGACCGGGCTCATGGCGCCGAAGGATTTCTGGTGGCAGTGGCCGTGCAGGAGCGCCTTCGGAGGCCCCGCTTTCAATTCGAGAGCCAGGCGCCCGGCCTTCGCTTCGCGCGCGATGAATTCCTCGAACAGGAAGCTGTTCGCCGCGAGCCGCCTCGCCTCGTCGCTTTTCAGGAGTGCGGGAATCTCGTCGCGGAACCCGAAGATACAGCTTGGCTCCAGCCCCAGCACGGGCACACCACGTTCGATGAACGGCCGGAGCGCTTTGAGCGTCCGCCCGGCTTCTTCCTTCGCAAGGTCAGCGCGGCCAATGGCGAGAAACGTGCGGCCGCAGCAGAGCGGACGGCCGCCGCCTGCGGACCTCGCAAAATGCACCGTGTAACCGCCGGCTTGCAGTACTTGCAGCGCGGCGTCGAGATTTTCGCGCTCGAAATAGCGATTGAAGGTATCGGCGAAGAGGACGACCTCCTTAGGACTCCCCTCGCCTTCTTTTTCTCCCTCATGCGCGTCCCCGGACTTGATCCGGGGATTGACCCGCGCATCCAGACCGTCGTTTGCCGTGCTTGCTTCCCCGGATGGCCGGGTCGAGCCCGGCCATGAGGGAGAAGATGGATCCATGAAATAATCCGAACGCCATCTCGGCAGCTTGCGCACGGCGCTGAAGCCCGCGATCCACTCGGTCAATTTCGCCAGACCCGGCAGCGTGTCGCGCAGGTTCACGAGCCACGGCAGGCGCGCGGCGAAGGGGGCGTAGCGCGGCAGCCAGCCCACGAGAATATCGCGGAGCGTATGGCCATATTTGTCGGCACGCGCTTTCTGCACCTCGATCTTCATGCGCGCCATGTCGACGCCCGTCGGGCACTCGCGGCGGCAAGCCTTGCAGGAGATGCAAAGCTTCATCGTCTCCGCCATCTCGTCCGACGTGAACGCCTGCGGGCCGAACTGGCCGCTGATGGCGAGGCGCAGCGTATTGGCGCGTCCGCGCGTCACGTCGCGCTCGTTTCTCGTCACGCGATAAGACGGGCACATGACGTTGCCCGACAAATTCCGGCAGGCACCGTTGTTGTTGCACATCTCGACCGCGCCCTGAAAACCCTGCGCGGCGCCGGCATAGTCGCGCCAATCGAGGACAGGCTCGAAGTCTTCGGCTGAATAGTCCGGGCCGTAGCGGAAGTTTTGGCGGTCGTCGAATTTCGGCGCGCGCACGATCTTGCCGGGATTGAAGAGGTGCTCGGGATCGAAGCGGTCCTTCACCTCCTCGAACGCGCGCACGAGGCGGCGGCCGAACATCGGCTCGTGGAATTCGGAGCGGACGAGCCCGTCGCCGTGCTCGCCGGAGTGCGAGCCCTTGTATTCGCGCACGATCTCGAAGGCTTCCTCGGCGATGGCGCGCATGGCGCGCGCGTCTTTTTCCAGCCGCAGGTTGAGCACCGGGCGCACATGCAGGCAGCCGACGGAGGCGTGCGCGTACCAAGTGCCGCGCGTGCCGTGCTTCTCAAAAATCTTAGTCAGGCGCGCGGTGTAATCGGCCAGATGCTCGAGCGGCACCGCGCAGTCCTCGACGAAAGAGACGGGTTTCCCCTGCTCCTTCATGGACATCATCACATTGAGGCCGGACGCGCGCAGCTCGGCGATGGCCGTCTGAAGCGCGGGATCAAGCACATCGACCACCCCGCCCCACTTTGCGCCTTGCTTGTCCCAGCTAGAGCCGAGGTCGCCCATGGTCTCGTGCAGTTGCGCGAGGCGGCGCCTGTTCTCATTCTCGCCGGCATCAAACTCGACCAGCAGGATCGCGTCGGGCGTGCCGCGGACAAACGCCTCCAGCGTCGGCCGGAACATGGCGATCTCGCGCGCCAGCTCAATCATGGTGCGGTCGACCAGTTCCACCGCGATCGGCCCGAGCTTCACCAGATGCTGCGCAGCGTTCATCGCCTCATAGAAGCTGCCGAAATGACACGCACCGACCGCGCGGCGACCGAGAACGGGCCAGAGCTTCAGTTCGACCTTCGTGGTGAAAGCGAGCGTCCCCTCGGAGCCGACGAGAATATGCGCGAGGTTGAGATCGTTCTTGCCCGGCGTCAGCGCATCGAGATTATAGCCGCCGACGCGGCGCTGCACTTTCGGAAAGCGCGCTTCGACTTCCGCCGCCTCGCGGGCGCCGAGCGAAAGCAGATCGCGCGCAAGCGGCTTGAGCGGCGAGTTGTCGGGAATGTCGGAGAGATCGCTGTTCGCCCGCCCGAAATGCGCGTGCGTGCCGCCCGCGAGCATCGCGTCGACAGAAATTACGTTGTCGCGCGTGGTGCCGTAGCGCAGCGAGCGCCCGCCGCAGGAATTGTTACCGACCATGCCGCCGATCGTGGCGCGCGACGCGGTCGAGACATCGACGGGAAACCAGAGCCCGTGCGGCTTTAGTTGCCGATTCAATTCATCGAGCACGATGCCGGGCTCGACCACGCAGCGGCGGCCTTCGACGTCGAGTTCAAGCATTTTCGTGAGGTGCTTCGAGCAATCGACGACAAGGGACTCGTTCACGGTCTGGCCGCATTGCGACGTTCCGCCGCCGCGGGCGAGAACCGTTGCGCCCTCATCATCGGCCAGAGCAATCGCCCGTTCGGCTTCCTCAATGGTGCGCGGCACCACGACGCCGACCGGCATCATCTGATAGTGCGAAGCGTCGGTGGCATAGCGTCCGCGGCTCGGCCGATCGAACAGCACGTCGCCCGCCACTTCGCGGCGCAACCTGCGTTCCAGCCCCGGCATCAGCTTTTCCATTCAGCCCATTCTCCACCGCCAGCGACATTTTGGCGTGCGTCCCCGGATGCCGGGAGCGTATAATACCAGTGCAGTTATAACGAATTGCACGATCCGGGGAGAGATTCATGGCGACCAACCGCGCGCGTACGGCCGGAAGGCACTTCCTGCAAATTCCGGGGCCGAGCCCCATCCCCGATCGCGTGCTGCGCGCGATGGACATGCCCATCATCGACCACCGCGGTCCCGAATTCGGCCGGCTGGCACGCCGCGTCCTCGACGGCATCAAGACGATCTTCAAGACCAAGAAGCCAGTCATCATCTTCCCGTCCTCCGGCACCGGCGCGTGGGAAGCGGCGCTTGTGAATACGCTTTCGCCCGGCGACTCCGTGCTCATGTTCGAGACCGGCCAGTTCGGCACGCTCTGGAAGAACATGGCGACGAAGCTCGGGCTCAACCCGATCTTCATCGAATCCGACTGGCGCACGGGCGCCGACCCGAAGGCGATCGAGGCGAAGCTCCGCGAGGACAAGGGGCACAAGATCAAGGCCGTCGCGGTCCTGCATAACGAGACCTCGACGGGCTGCGTGTCGCATCCGGCCGAAATCCGAAAGGCGATCGACGCCGCCGGCCACCCGGCACTGCTGCTCGTGGACACGATCTCATCGCTCGCCTCGATCGACTATCAGCACGACGAGTGGGGCGTGGACGTCACGGTCGGCGGCGCACAGAAGGGCCTGATGCTGCCGCCCGGCGTCTCGTTCAACGCCATCAGCGACAAGGCGGTCGCGGCGTCCAAGAGCTCGACGCTGCCCAAGGCCTTCTGGTCATGGGAAGACATGCTGGCGATGAACAAGATCAACTATTTTCCCTACACGCCCGCGACCAACATCCTCTACGGCCTCGCTGAGTCGATCGACATGCTGCACGAGGAAGGCCTCGACAACGTCTTCGCGCGTCACGACCGGCTGGCGGAAACCACGCGACGCGCAGTGCGCGCATGGGGCCTCGAGATTTTGTGCCGGGAGCCGAAGCACTACTCCTCGACGATCACGGCGATCATGCTGCCCGAGGGCCAGAACGCGGATCGTTTCCGCGAAGTGGCGCTCGACAATTTCGACATTTCCTACGGCATGGGCCTCGGCAAGATCGCGGGCAAGGTATTCCGCATCGGGCATCTGGGCGACACCAACGACGCCACGATCATCGGCGCGCTCGCCGCGACGGAAATGAGCCTCGGACTCGCCGGCATCCCGCACAAGAAGGGCGGCGTGCAGGCGGCGATGGATTATCTCGTCAGCGAGGCGCAGAAGCCGGCACGCAGCGCAGCCGAGTGACGATGGCCGGCGTGCGACGCCACGCGCCGGCGGCCGAGCGCAATAAGGAGCCGATCCTCCAGGTGTTGCGGCGGACTCTTGGATTTGCCGCGCCGGACCCACAGCTCGCCGAACGGCGAGCGTTCGCTCGCCTATGCCGGCCCGCTTCCGCGGGCGCGGCTTCGGCGGCGCGGCGGTTGCCGCCCCGTGGACTCGTGCTCGAAATCGCCAGCGGGACCGGACAGCACACGGCGCATTTCGCCGCCGCTTTGCCCGATCTCCAATGGCAGCCGACGGAACCCGACGCCGACGATCACGTGTCCATTCGGGCCTGGACCGAAGGCCTGCCGAATGCGCTGCCCCCGCTTGCGCTCGATGTGAGCGCGCGGCCGTGGCCGGTCGAACGCGCCGATGCGATCCTCTGCATCAACATGATCCATATCTCGCCGTGGCAATCGACGCTCGACCTGATGGCGGGCGCGGGTGAATTGTTGAGCAGGGGCGGCGTATTGTTTCTTTACGGTCCGTACAAGCGCAATGGCGCGCACACGGCACCGAGTAACGAAGCCTTCGACGCCGATCTGCGCGCGCGCAATCCTGAATGGGGTTTGCGCGACATGGAAACGGTGATCGATGTAGCCGCGCGCAATGGGCTCTCCTTCGAGGAGGTGATTGCGATGCCGGCGAATAATTTCTCGGTGGTGTTTCGAAAAATATGAGTGTCATTCCGGGGCGCTGCCGAGCGAAGCGAGGCAGCGAGCCCGGAATCCATGACCACCGAGCTAGATCGAACCGAATATGTTCATGGATTCCGGGCCCGCCGCTTCGCGGCGTCCCGGAATGACGAAGAGCTACGGCGACTTGATGCCCTTGGCCTCGACCGTCAGCTCTTCGAGCAGCGTCAGGTTGTTCTGGATGAACACGCTGTTCGGGTCTTTCGCTTTTGCAGCAAACAGCTTCTTGCGCGCGGTCTTGTAGTCGCCGCGCAGCATGAAGGAGAAGCCTTCGTTGTTCAGGATCTCGGGCGTCGGCCCGAGGATCGCGGTCGCCTGGCTATAGGCGCGGTCGGAGAGATCGAAGCGGCGCAGGCGGTCGTAGGACGCGGCAAGGCCGATCCATGCCTCAGCCGCACGCGGCTGCGCTTCAACGGCGCGGCGGAAATGCTTTTCCGCGAGCCCGTAATTCTGCTCCTTGTAGTGCTTCTTGCCGAGGCCGAGATCATCCTTCGGGTCCTCGCCGAGAATTTCGGCATTCGCCTGGACCGATCCGGTGGCGTCGAATTGCGCGGTTTCGCAACCGGCAAGCCACAACACACAAGCGGCAACACTCACGAGCCGCGCAACGCCCACACCCATCGCAGTCCCCAGGCGCCGTACGAACCCGTCCACCCCCATGGATCAGGCGCGTCGCAGCGCGGTCCCCCGAACACCCAGCTTGGCCGGAAGCTACGGGACGATGGTTAAGAATTTCTCGCCGGTTCCACCGGCAGGGAGCGAAAAGGGCCTAGAAACCGGCCTTAAACCGGACATAGGCCGGCAGCATGATCACGATGACCAGCACCGGAAAGACGCACAGAACGAGCGGCACGGAGAGCTTGGCCGGCAGGCTGTAGGCCTTCTCTTCGGCGCGCGACAGGCGCTTGTGGCGCATGTCGTCGGAGTAGACGCGGAGCGCGTCGGTCATGCTCGAACCGAGCTCTTCCGACTGCTGGATGAGCATGGCGAAGGAGCGCGACTCTTCGAGACCGAGCCGGTCGCCGAAATGCTCGAGCGCCTCGCTGAGTGAGCGGCCGGCGCGAATTTCGAGCGTCGTCATGTGGATGTTGGCGCCAAGCGACGGATAGGAATCCGCGAGCTCGCGGCCGACGCGGTCGAGCGCCGCTTCCATGCTGAGGCCCGCGTCGGCGCAGACGACGAGCAGATCCATGAAATCCGGGAAGCCCGCGCGGTGCTCGAGTTGGCGCTTGGCGGTGCGGCGGCTGAGATAGAAGCCCGGCACCATGTAACCGATCACGCCCGCTGCGCCCACATAGACCCAGAACATGCTCTTGGTGTCGGGCATCAGCACCGGCGCCGCGAAGAACGCCGCTACCGCGAAGCCGATCGCGAGGGCGGTGCGTGCGATGAAGTAGTAGGCCGGCGCGCGCGGATCGAGGAAGCCCGCCTGCAAGAGCTGCTTGCGCAGCATCTTCATGTTCTTTTCGTTGGCGTCGGAATAATTCTTCGTCGTGTAGTCGAGCAGCTTCTGCGCCGCCTTCATGCCGGCATAGCGCAGCGACCGCGGATTCTCGGACGCACGCCGCAGACCGTCGAGTGCGACATCCGAAGCGCGACGCTTGACGGAGCCGCGCACGCGGATCGTCGCCATCACGCCGAAGGACAGGCTCGACGCCGCCATAAACACAAAGAACCCGAGCACGAGTGTCGGGTTGGCGTCGAAGGCCTGAAATAGCGGCTCGAAAATCGCGTCCATGCCCGCCTCAGATCCTGAAATTGACGAGCTTGTACATGATGACGTTGCCGAACATCATCCATGCACCGGCGATACCGAGGCCGATCTTGGTCATGTCGTGATGCCAAATGTCGCCGTAGAAGTTCGGCGCGATGGTCTTCAGGATGAAGAACATGATGACGGGCAAGGCCGACAACAGCAGCGCGGAGAAGCGGCCTTCCGCCGCGAGCGCGCGAATCTTGCGACGCATCTTGAAGCGCAAGCGGATCACCGCCGAAAGATTCTGGAGAATTTCGCTCAGGTTACCGCCGGTCGAGCCCTGAATGGCGACCGCGGTCACAAAAAGCGGCAGGTCGTCCTGACCGACGCGGTGATAGAGACTGCGCATCGCGGTTTCCATATCGGCGCCATAGGTGACTTCATCAGCGACCATGCCGAATTCGCTGCCGCAGGGGTCGGGCATTTCACGGCCGACCATGGCGATCGCAACCGGGATCGGGTGCCCTGCCCGTAAGCTGCGCGTGATGACGTCGATGGCGTCGGAAAATTGCTCGCCGAATTTCTTCTGGCGGCGGCTGCGCAGGAAGGTCAGCACCACGAACGGCAGAATGACGGTCGAGGCGACCGCGATCAGCAGCGCTTCGACGAGCGAAAAGCGGAAGAACAGCAGGCTGATCCCAAAGGCCAGCACCGCACCGACGGCGACCGCGATGGCGAATTTCGTAACGCCGAGCGACAGGCCCGACTGCAAGATCAGCCGGTTCAGAAAAATCAGAGAAAGCCGATAGTCGCCGCCGCCGGTCAGGCCGCGCTCGCGGCGCAACTGCACCAGAATCGCCTGGCGGTCGACCTGATCGCCCATCAGGCGCAGGCGGCGATTGACGCGGCTTCGATAGGACGTGGCGGAGAAAAACAGCAGATAGATCGCTTCCGCGAAGAGGACGACCGCCACCGCCGCGAAGATGTAGAAGAAATGCGCCTCGTTCAGACCAAAGGGCATGGCGCTCACAGGGGCTTCGACGGATCGAAATAGGTGCCGGGGATGTTGATGCCCTGCGCGGCGAGGTCGTTGAGGAAACGCGGGCGAACGCCCGTCGCCTGGAAGTGCCCCTCAACCGAGCCATCCGGCGCGGTGCCGGTGCGGACGTATTTGTAGATTTCCTGCATCTGGATGATGTCGCTCTCCAGACCCGTGATTTCGGCAATCGAGGTGATGCGGCGCTTGCCGTCGGAGAGACGCTGCAACTGCACGATCACGCGGATGGCGGCGGCGATCTGGCCGCGGACGCTCGCGATCGTCATGGGCATGCCGGCCATGCCGATCATCTGCTCCAGGCGGGAGATTGCGTCGCGCGGTGTGTTGGCGTGGATCGTCGCCATCGAGCCTTCGTGGCCCGTGTTCATGGCCTGCAACATGTCGAACGCTTCTTCGCCGCGGCACTCGCCGAGGATGACGCGGTCGGGGCGCATACGCAGCGCGTTCTTGACCAGCTCACGCTGGCGGATTTCGCCCTTGCCTTCGATGTTCGGCGGGCGCGTTTCCATGCGGCCGACATGCGGCTGCTGCAACTGCAATTCGGCGGCGTCTTCGATGGTGACCAGGCGCTCCTTCTCCGAGATGAAGGCGGAGAGTGCGTTCAGCATCGTGGTCTTGCCCGAACCCGTACCGCCCGAGATGATGAGCGTGACACGCGCCTTGACGGCGGCAGCGAGCAACTCCGCCATCGGCGGGCGGATCGCGCCGATTTCGACAAGCTTCTTCAGGTTGAAGGGCTTCTTGGAGAATTTACGGATCGAGACGAGAGGCCCGTCGACCGCGATGGGGCGCACGGCGATGTTGATGCGCGAGCCGTCGAGCAAGCGCGCGTCGCAGAGCGGCTGTGATTCATCGACGCGGCGGCCGACCGCCGACACGATCTTGTTGACGATGCGAATAAGATGCGCCTCGTCCTTGAAGCGCACGAGCGTCGGCTCAAGCATGCCGAGGCGCTCGACATACACGCATTCGTGGCCGTTGATCAGGATGTCGTTGATGGTCGGGTCCTTGAGCAACGGCTCAATCGGCCCAAGGCCGGTCATTTCATCGAGGATTTCCGCGATAAACTCTTCCAGCTCGCGCGCGTTAAGGGCGAGGCGCTCGCTGACGATATATTGTGAGACGAGGCCGGAGACGTGCTTGCGCATCTCCGCTTCGGGCAGCTTTTCAAGCGCCGAGAGATTGATCTCCTCGATCAGTCGCCGGTGCAGGCGCACTTTGGCGTCGAGCAGCTTTGCGCTCAGCAACGGATTGTTCGGCGCCGGTGCGGGCTCCGGCAGCGGCGGCGCGATCGCGGGCGCCACATCCAATTCGATCACGGGCGCCGCATTCTCCGCGGGCTCCTCGCGTTCGAGCACCGTGCCGGCGGCAGGGCGTTTGGTAAAGCGTCCAAGCATTCCTTATCGCTCCGGCTTATTTCGCCCAGAACATCAGCCGCTTCGATTCCGGCTCGGTCTTCGCCTTGGCTCGCAGCGGCAGAACGAATTTCTTGACCTCGGCGGACACGTTGTTGCCCGACTTGACTTCGTCGAGCGGGATGCCGCGGTCGATCGCTTCGCGCACCAGCCGGTAATTGTTCGGGATCGTCCCGCAGAAGCCCGCGCCCAGCGCCTGCTTGATGTCGTTGAGCCGGAGGCCGGGCGCGAACAGGCGCTGCTCGAACCGGTTGACGATGACGAGCGGGCTCAGCTCCGGCCCGAGACGTTCGGTGATCGCGCCCGTCAGCTTCTTGGCGTGACGCAGGCCCGGCACCGTCATTTCGCTCACGATGAAAAGGCGGTTCGAGCCGGTCAGGACGCTGTCGGTCCATGAGAACCAGGTGCGCGGCATGTCGATCACCACATAATCGAAATGCGACGACACGAGATCGAGAAGCCGCGTGACGACGTTCGGATCGAAGGAGCGCATCTCCGCCGGCCGGTTCGGCGCGGCGATGACCGAAAGGCCGGAAGCGTGCTGCGAGAGCATCACTTCGAGCAACTGGCGGTCGAGGCGCTCGGGCCGCGGCTCGATCTCGCTGAGATCAAGGCGCGGTTCGAGATCGAGATAGTCGGCACAGGCGCCGTGCTGGAAATCGAGGTCGACGAGGCAAGTCTTCACGCCGCCGCGCGGGCCGCTGTTCAACAGCGTCATCGCGGTCTGGATCGCCAACGTCGTGACGCCGACGCCACCGGCGGCCGGCAGGAACGTGAAAATCTCGGCCTCGCGCACTTCTTCCTCACCGACGGGACCTTGTGCGACGCGCGCGCAGGCGCGCACGAGATCGATGCCGTCGATGGGCTTCACGAGGAAATCGGCGACGCGCATCTGGACGAGACGGCGCCCGACTTCGGCATTGAAACCTTCGGTGACGACGACGACCGGCGGCCAGCGGCCGATGCGGTTCATGAGCCGCTGCAACGCCGCGAATTCGTCGGCATTACCCGCGTCGAGATCGACGATCACGACGGAGGAATCGCCCGCCGAGAAGCCGGCTTCCTGGCTGCGCAGATCGCCTTTGACGACAGTGAGGTCGATCTTGCCGCTCGCGCCAAAGGTCGTGCGCAGCGACTGCTCTAGCCCCTCGTCGGGAGTGAGCGCGATCACCCGGACCTTGTTCGGCACGACGTTATCTGGGCGATCGAGCATTGTTGCGCTTCATGGATTGGCCGCCGGGTTCTCGCCCGGCGGCGCGGGATTTTCGTTACTTGGCGGCGCCGGTGCCGGAGTCGCTACCGGACTTCTCCTCGAATTCGACCGAGCTGGTGCCGAGACCCTTCGGCGGCGTGACCTTGCCGGTTCGATAGCGTGCGCCCGCGGCGGCCATGCGATCGCCATTGCCGGGGATCTCCCGGTTTCCGGCGACCCGCGGCCACGGATCGATCGTCTGCACCGCGATATTGGCGGCAATCGCGTCGCCGGCGTGCAGGCTGATCGTCTCGCGGCGGTCCAGATAGAGGTCCGGTTCGGCGCAGCCGGCGACCGCGACGACGGCGAACAGCACGGGGCCGAGCCAGCCCATGCGCTTACTTGCTGACGACGACATGGAGCGGCTCCTTCTCGATCTGGTGGCCGACCTGCAGGACTGCGGCTGGCGGAAGGTCAAGGACGTGGCCCGTGAACGGACGGCCCGTGGCGAGGCCTTCGATCTTGCGCAGGGCGCGCGCCATCTTGGGCGAGATTTCCTGGATGCCGTTGACGAACAGGTCCACATCGTTCGGCGGCAGCGTGTTGTCGAGCGGCGTGCGGACGAGGTCGCCCGGACGGCTCGGGCGCACGATGCGCGGCGTCACGATGATGACGAGGTCGGTTTCCTTTTTCTGATAGGCGGCGCTGCGGAACAGCGCGCCGAGGACCGGGATGTTGCCGATCCAGGGCAACTGTGCCTGATTCACTTCGTTCTGGGACTGCAAGAGACCCGCGATCGCGAAGCTCTGGCCGTTGCGCAGCTCCACCGTCGTGTTGGCGCGGCGCACGGTCAGGCTCGGGATCTCGAGGCCGCCGATGCGGATCGAGTTCGTGGGGTCGATCTGGCTGACTTCCGGCTCGATCTTGAGGTTGATCAGGCCGCCCGCCATCACGGTCGGCGTGAAAGCGAGGCCGACGCCGAACTTCTTGAACTCGATCGTGATCGCGTTGGCCTGCTGCGCCACCGGGATCGGGAATTCGCCGCCGGCAAGAAAGTTCGCCGTGTCGCCCGAGAGCGCCACGAGGTTTGGCTCGGCGAGGCGGCGCGCGACGCCACGCTCTTCGAGCGACCGGATGATGGCTTCCGCATCGACACCGCCGGTGAGGAGGTTGCCGATCAAAGTGCCGAAGGGCGCCGTCGGCCCGAGGATTCCGGCGCCTGTGGCGAGGCTCAAATTGCTGGTCGCGACGTCCCAGTTGATGCCGAGTTCGCGGCCTGCCGTACGCGATGCTTCAACGAAGCGGACTTCGAGCAGCACCTGCTGCGGCTGGGTCACGCGCACCGAGTTGATGACTTCCGGGCCGAACTGCTTGGCGATTTCCACCGCCTTGTCGAGCGTGACGCCATCCGGCGCGGTGCCCGAGAGCAGGATGCGGCCATTCACCGACGAGACGCGAAAGCCCGCGTGCGGGAACTGCGAAGAAAGCTCGGCCGCGAGCTGGGAGGTGTCATACGCGACCTCGACGTCGAACACGCCGACCAGTTCCTTGCCTTCGCCGTAAACCGTGATGCGCGTCGAGCCGATCTTCTTGCCCAGGATCGAAACGGAGCGGTCGGTCAGCGGCAGGACGTCGGCGGTCGCCGGATCGGCAACGACGATGTCCACGAACGCCGCATCCGTGCGCAGCATCTCCGACTTGCCGAACGGCACCTTCACCGTCGGCGAAGCCTTGTTTAGCCCAAGTTGGATCGTGCGCGGCGACTTGCCGTTGGCGCTCGCGGCCGAAACCGACGCCCCCAGCGACGCGGCCACGAGCAGAGCCCCCAACAGCAGGGCCGGCAGGGCTGCGAACCAACGCGCAGCCCAGCCCGCATCCATTTCCTGTCCCGTCGATTGATTCACGTTAGCCTCCCCAAGATCTTTCGTCCCGATTCCCGTTCATTTACTGCAGAGCGTCCCCACGCTCGGCCGTGCTCGTCTGCGCGCCGGAGAGAACCTCAACCGGCACGCTGTAATCCGTGTTCTTCTCCGCGCGCATGACGCGGATCGTCGTGAACCTGCCGCGCGTCGTGGCGGCGGGCTGGCCCGCGCCGCGCGTTCCGATGTCGGTAATCGAGATGCGGCGGCTCGCTTCTTCGGCAATATCGCCGGCCCGGCGCAACAGCAGCGAAAGATTGCCGGCGCTCGACGCGAGCGCGAGCTTCTGCGCGGATGTCGTATCGACCTCGAGCGTCACGGCCTTCGCGACGGTCGGCTTTTCCGCGCGTGCGTCGGCGAGCTGATCGATGCCGAGCACCTTGATGTTCTGGAGCACGACGTCGGTCGTGCCGGAGTTGTCCGCGTTGCGCGTCATGAGCACATCGACGCGATCGCCCGGCAGAATGAAGCCGGCGACGCCATCGACGTCGTTCACGCGCACGGTGACGGCCTTCATGCCTTCCTCGATCAGCGCCGAGAGCGTGGCTTTCTGCCCGGGTCCTGTGATCTTCGTGCTGACGATGGGCTCGTTCGGCTCCATCGAAGCGAGCACGACGCGCTTGTCGCCCTTGGTGAGGTCGGCGATGGTCGAGAATGCATTTTCCGGAATGGCCTCGCCCGGCCACTGCACTTCGCGCAGCACCTGCGAGGTAAGCGGAGTACCGAAACGCAGCGGCGACTTGGCAACGACGACGGTGCGCGTCGAGACCGTCTTGGTCTGCGACTGCAAGGATTTCATGCGCGCATCGGTCTGACGGGTCAGCCAGCTCTGCGCCATGAACATCGAGAGCACGCCGAACACAGCGGCGACGGCGATCATCACGATCGTACTTCCACGCACTTTTCCTGCTCCCGCTAACCAAATCTTCGCTTGCAGGAGTAGCGGACAAGCCTTTTTGCAAGGTGTTGAAGATCAATCGAATTGCGCCGTTTTCAATTTCATGTTGAAAGAGCCGTGAAATTCCATGCTTTCCAACTTCTTGCCCGAACGACTAAAAGCGTAGTTGCTGGATTCGGCTGGTAAACGCGGCGCGAGTTTTCCTGGTTGCGAAAGCATGAACGGCGCGCGGGAATGACGCGGCGGACCGATTCAGGCGAAGAAAAAGGTGAGAAATCGATGGCTCGTTTACCGGATCTCGCACCTGAAACGATGTCGGTCGCACAGCGCAGGGTGCATGATACGATCGTCTCCGGCCCGCGCGGCGTCGTGCAGGGGCCACTCAAGGTCTGGCTGAACAGCCCGGAACTTGCCGCGCGCGCGCAGGAGCTTGGCGCGTTCTGCCGCTACCAGACGAGCTTGCCGAAGCGGCTTTCCGAGCTCGCCATCATCATCACAGGCGCGCATTGGAAGGCCGGATTCGAGTGGTTCGTGCATGCGCCGGAGGCAATCAAGGCCGGCATCGACGCCGACGTAGTTGAGGCGATCCATGCCGGACGCGAGCCGAGCTTCGCCAAGACGGACGAGGCGGTCCTTTATGCGTTCACCCGCGAGTTGCTGGAGAAACGGCGCGTGAGCGACGTTACCTATAAGCGTGCGGTCGCCGAGCTCGGTGAACTCGGTGCCGTCGAGCTTGTCGGCATTCTCGGCTATTACGCGCTGATCTCCATGACGATCGTGGCTTTCGAGGTGCCGGTGCCGGATTGCGAGCCGGAACCGTTTGTTTAAGCGCGGGGGATGCGAATGACGCCGGGGGGCAAAGGCACGATCGGGATTGTGGGGCTCGGGATCATGGGCGGCGCGATCGCCCGAAGCCTGAAGACGAGCGGCTGGACCATCGTCGGCTTCGATACGAACACGGCGCGGCGCGAGGAAGCGCTCGCCGCCGGGATTGATCTGGTCGCCAATGCGACAGACGTGGCTTCCCGCGTCTCGACCATTCTCTCCATTCTGCCGCGGCCGGGGTCGTTGTCGGCAACGGTTGAGGAAATTGCGCGCGCAAAACTTCCGCCGCGGATCATTGTCGAGCTCAGCACATTCTCGCTGGACGACAAGATCGCCGCCGAGGCCGTTGCGCGTAATGCGGGGCATGTACTGCTCGATTGCCCGATCAGTGGAACGGGGGCGCAGGCAAAGACGCGCGACCTTTCGATCTATGCAAGCGGTGACAGCCAGAGCATCGAGACGGTTCGTCCCGTACTGCTCGACTTCGCGCGTTCGGTGACCGACCTCGGCGCATTCGGCAACGGCAGCAAGATGAAGTTCGTCGCCAATCTGCTGGTCGCGATTCACAATGTCGCCTCTGCCGAGGCATTCGCGCTCGGGGTCAAGGCGGGCCTCGCACCGGATCAAATCCTCAAGCTGGTGCAAAGCGGCGCGGGCAACTCGCGCATTTTCGAATTGCGCGGACCGATGATGGCGGCGGGACGCTACGACGACGCAACCATGAAGATCTCCGTCTGGCAGAAGGACATGGCGATCATCCGCGACTTCGCAGCGACGCTCGGTTGCAAGGTTCCGCTGCTAGAGGCTTCGGCGCCGATCTATGACGCAGCCGTCGCGCGCGGTCTCGGTGACAAGGATACGGCGGCAGTTTGCCTCATCCTGGAAGAGATGGCCGGCATCAAGCGCCAGCCGTCCTGAGCGACCGTTCCGCGAACGTGAAGTCGGCCCAAGCCTGCGTGGGCAGCGCGGCATTGCGCGCACGGCAAATGGAGACTAGTCACAGAGCCGTCATTCCTGCACACTGATCGCGGGCTTGGACGAAGAGGCGGAAAGCCTCGAAAACAAAGGCTGGGGACCGCAGCCGGCAGAGCGCGGGACCTGCGCGGGGAACGCAGGGGAAGGCATGATTTTTTCTTACGACCTGCTGATTAACGCCATCATCGCGGGTGTGTTGCTCGGCGGCTTCTATGTCGCTGTGACCATCGGCATCTCCATCGCCTTCGGCATCCTCGATATCGTCAATATCGCCCACGTCTCCTTCATTATTCTCGGCGCCTATATCGCGTATTTCCTCAACGTGAATTACGGCCTCGACCCGATCCTCGTCAGCATCCTGATGCTGCCTGTCTTTTATCTGCTGGGGACCGCGGTCTATCAGATCTACTACCTGTCATTCGAACGGCGCGGACAGGAGGCGCTGCGCGGGCTCGCTTTCTTCTTTGGCCTGATGTTCGTGACCGAGGTCGGACTGATCCTCGTCTTCGGCGTGGACTATCGATATGTGCAGGCGGCGTATGTCGGCCCGAGCCTGCGCATCGGCGTCGCCGACTTTCCGTTCCGGATGCTGATCCCGTGCGTGCTCGCGCTCGTGATGTTCGGCATCCTTCAGCTTTTCCTGTCGAAGACCTACACGGGCCGGGCGATCATGGCGGTGTCGCAGGACGCGCTTGCGCTGAAGCTGATGGCTGTCGATCCGATCCGCATCAAGCGCATTGCGTTCGGCATCTCGGTCGCGACGGCGGCCATCGCTGGCGCGCTTCTCATCATCATTCATCCGGTGGAGCCGGCGGTCGGGCGCGAATATATCGGGCGCATCTTTGCCATCGCCGTGCTGGGCGGGCTCGGCAGCCTGCCGGGCACGGTGATCGGCGCGATGCTGCTCGGCATCATGGAAAGCTTTACGGCCACGTTCTACGGGCCATCCTGGGCGCCCGCGGTGTCGTTCGGCTTCCTGCTGCTGGCGCTTGCGTTCCGCCCGCAAGGCATTCTGGGACGCTGAGCCGTGCGCTGGCCCACTTTCCTCGCAATTGCCCTCGCGGTCGCACTCGCTGTCGCCGCGGTCGCGCGCTTCTACGGCAACGAGTATTACTTCATCGCCGCTTACGTCGTGCTGCAATATGTGGTGCTCGCGACCGCCTGGAATATTCTCGGCGGCTATGCGGGCTATGTGAATTTTGGCTCCGCCGCTTTCTTTGCGGCGGGCGCCTACACGACGATCGCCTTTCACAGTGTCGTCTCGCTGCCGATCCCGGTGCTGATCGTGCTCGGTGGCATCGTGTCCGGCGTCATCGGCTTCATCGCCGGGTATCTGACGCTCAGGCTGCGCGGCGTCTTCTTCGCCATCGCCACGCTTGCGCTCGCGGTCGTGCTGCAAACACTCATTATCAACTGGGATCATGTCGGCGGATCGCGCGGCGCCTATCTCCTGCGCGCGCACGAGTTTCCCTATATCGGCAGCTACATGCAGTATCTCTTCCTGATGATGCTGCTGCTCGCCGTGGTAGCCGTTTCGGTCGCACGGCTCATCGAGCGCTCCTGGCTCGGCTTCGGCCTCGCCGCGATCCGTGACGACGAGGCGGCTGCGGAAGCGTCGGGCGTGCCAACGCTGCGGCTGAAGCTGATCGCGACGACCGTGTCCGGCGCGTTCATGGGCATGGCCGGCGCCCCCTTTCCCTACATGCTCGGTTATGTGGATCCGGCGTCGGCGTTCAACCTTGCCTACGCGGTCAATGCCATCGCGATGCCCATGATCGGCGGCACGACGACGTGGGTCGGGCCGGTGATCGGCGCGATCCTGCTCGGCACGATCCAACAGGTGGCGACTGTCACGATCTCGTCGGCAGTGAACCTCCTGATCGTCGGCCTCGTGTTGATCGGCTTCGTGATTCTGGCGCCGAACGGCATCGTCGGGCTGTTTCAGCAATGGTTTGGCAAGCGGAGGGCGCGCTGATGGCTGGCGTCCTCCTTCACGTTTCACAGGTCGGCAAGCGCTTCGGCGGCTTCGTCGCACTTGAAGGAATCGACCTCGAAGTGCGGGAGGGCGAGCGGCTCGGACTGATCGGACCGAACGGCTCGGGCAAGAGCACGCTCGTGAACTGCATCTGCGGCACGCTCACGAACGACCGCGGCCACGTTCAATTCCAGGGCGAAAAGCTCGATGGCTTGCCGGCCTACCAACGGACGCGAAAGGGCCTGGCGCGAAGTTTCCAGTTGCCGCGGCCGTTCTTCAGCCTGTCGGTCGCCGACAATTTGCGCATTCCGCTCCTCTACACGGTCGGCGCACGCGGTTCGGCGCATGGCGACATGGATGGGCGCTGCGCCGAATTGCTCCACATGGTCGGCTTGCACGACAAGTATGATGCCATGCCGGTCGACCTGACGCAGGTGGATATGCGCAAGCTCGAGCTCGCGCGTGCGATGGCGGCGGAGCCGAAATTGCTCATCGCCGACGAGGCGATGGCGGGCCTGTCGCATTCGGAGATCGAGGACATTCTGAAGCTGCTGGTGCGGCTGAACGAGCAAGGTGTGACGATCATCATGATCGAGCACATCATGAGCGCGGTCATGAGCTTTTCTCAGCGGCTCGCGGTGCTCGTGTCGGGCAAGAAGATCGCCGACGGTGACCCCCAGGAAGTCGTGCGCAATCCGGAAGTGGTTAGGGCTTATCTTGGCCAGTAGCATCACCATCAAGAACCTGCATGCGGGTTACGGCGCGGTGCGCGTCCTTGAGGACGTATCGCTCGATGTGCGGTCGGGCGAGACCGTGGTGCTGCTCGGCACGAACGGCAACGGCAAGAGCACGCTCATGAAATGCATCATGGGCATCCTGCGGCCGCGGCAGGGCAGTATCGTGCTCGAGATCGACGGTGAGACACACGAACTCGTCGGCAAGCGCACGGAAGAGATCGTCGATCTCGGCGTGGCGCTCGTCCCCGAGGGACGCCGTCTCTTTCCAAAGCTCACGGTCGAAGAGAACCTGATGCTCGGTGCGTTCCGCAAGACGGCGCGCCAGCAGATGAAGAAGAACTACGACTTCTGCTGTGAGATTTTCCCGCGCCTCGCCGAGCGCCGGACGCAACTTGCGGGCAGCCTCTCGGGCGGCGAACAGCAGATGCTGGCGCTCGGGCGCGCTTTGATGCTCGCTCCGAAAATTCTCCTCGTCGACGAGCCGTCGGTGGGCTTGAGTCCGCTCCTCGTCAGCCGCACCATCGACACGATCAAGGAACTGCACAACCGCTATCAGCTCACCGTGCTGATGTCGGAGCAGAACTTCACGCAGGCGATCCGCATCGCCGACCGCGGCTATGTCATCGTTCACGGCAAGATTGCCTTTGAGGGCAAGTCGGCCGCGGAAATGAACGACAACGACCTGATCCGCCGCTTCTATCTCGGTATCTAAGCCCCGGAGTGCGTCATGGCGCGCAAGATCGTCGACCTGTCCGTCGCGCTTGAGAACGACGTGCCGGCCGATCCGCCCGGCTTTGGACCGAAGATCGACTACGTCAACCATAAGGACAGCGTGAAGGACGTCGTCGCCTTCTTCCCCGGCCTGAAGGAGTCCGATCTCCCCGACGGCGAAGGCTGGGCGATCGAGTGGATGAAGGTGCAAACCCACACGGGCACGCATCTCGACGCGCCATGGCACTTTGCGTCCACAATGGACGGCGGCAAGCGCGCGATCACCATCGACGAAGTGCCGCTCGAGTGGTGCTTCCAGCCCGGCGTGAAGCTCGATTTTCGGCACTTCCCGGACGGCTATGTCGCGACTGCGAAGGATGTCGAGCAGGAACTTGCGCGCATCGGCCACAAGCTTTCGCCGCTCGACATCGTGCTCGTGAACACGAGCGCGGGCGCCAAATACGGCCGCCCGGAATACGTAGCTTCAGGCTGCGGGATGGGCCGCGAGGCAACGCTTTTTCTCCTGAACCAGGGTGTGCGGGTCACGGGCATCGACGGCTGGAGTTGGGACGCACCCTTCATCCATACCCGCGCCAAATACGAGCAGACCAGGGACGCAAGCCTGATCTGGGAGGGCCACAAGGCCGGCCGCGAAGTGGGCTACTGCCACATCGAGAAGCTGCACAATCTCGAGGTGCTCCCCTCCAAGGGGTTTATGGTGAGCTGCTTTCCTGTCAAAATCCGCGCGGCTTCGGCAGGATGGACCCGCGCCGTTGCCATCATCGACGACCAGCAAGCGTAAGCGCCAGCCGGAGAACGCCATGCCCTATGCCACCGAAGAAAACCTGACCGACCTTGCGCTCGAACGCTGGAACCAGATTTCCGATCCGCGCCTGCGTGAGATCATGCAGTCCTTCGTGAAGCACCTGCACGGCTTCGTGCGCGACGTCGAGCCGACGCCGCAGGAGTGGTTCACGGCGATCGACTGGCTGACGCGCACCGGCAAGATCTCGTCCGAGAAGCGGCAGGAGTTCATTCTGGCTTCCGACGTGCTCGGCATCTCCATGCTGGTCGACGCGATCAACAACCGCCGCGCGTCGGGCGCAACACCGAATACGGTCGAGGGTCCGTTCCATATTCCGGGCTCGCCGGAACTCTCCGACGGCGAAGACATGGCCAAGGGCGCACCGGGCACGCCCTGCTTCGTGGTCGGCCATGTGCGCGATCTCAACGGCAAGCCGCTCGGCGGCGTCGCCCTCGACATGTGGCAGACGGACGGCGAAGGGCTTTATGAAGACCAGCGCGGGGCGACCGAGCCCTATATGCGCGGCATCTATCATTCGAAGCCGGACGGCAGCTATGTCGTCTATACGGTCGCGCCCATCGGCTACACGATCCCGATGGACGGCCCGGTCGGCGAACTGATGGGCCGCACCAAGATCAGCCATTTCCGGCCCGCGCATATCCACTTCTGCCTGGAGCATCCGGGCTTTGAGCGCTGCGTCACGCACCTGTTTGAAAAGGGCGACCAGTACATTGAGACGGACGTCGTCTTCGGCGTGAAGGAGCCGTTGATCACACCGTTCCACAAGAAGCAGGCGGGCGAGAAGGCGCCGACCGGTGAGGCCATGAAGGTGCCGTTCTACGTCGTGAATTACGACTTCGTGCTGCAACCGGCCGCAAAGGCCGCCGCGGCGTAAGCGCAAACCGGACGCCGAAAATGAAACGGGCCCCGCCGAGGCGGGGCCCGAAACTTTTCGGCAGGACTTCAGATCAGAGCTTTGCGCCCTTTTCCTTGAAGTATTTCGCGGCGCCGGGATGGAACGGGATCGGCGTGTTGTCCTTGCTCTGGCTCTCGACGTTGAAGTTTTCCGCCTCGCGATGAACCGCGACGAGTTCCGGTTTCTTTTCCATCAGGGTCTTGACGATGTTGTAAGCCACGTCGTCGGGCATGTTCGCGTTGGCGACGAGGATGTTCTGCACGACCGCGATCGCGTTGTCCGTGGTCTGGCCGGGATAGGTCTTCGACGGGATCACGCCCTTGGAATAGAGGTTGCCGTACTTCTCGTTCATTTTGCCGACGACATCGGCGGTGTCGACGAGCTTGATCTTCACGCCCGGCGTCGCGCCGACGTCGGTGACGGCCGCGGTCGGCAGGCCGCCAACCCAGAAAAACGCCGCGATCTTGCCGTCCTTGAGCGCGTTCGCGGACTCGGCAACCGAGAGACGCTCGCGCGTCATGTCCTTGTCGCGGTCAAGGCCGGCGGCCTCGATCACGCGGAACGCCATGACTTCCGTGGCGCTGCCGGGCGAACCCGTGGAGACGCGCTTGCCCTTGAGGTCGGCCATGGTGTTCACGCCGCGGCCCTCGACCGATACGACGTGCATGCGGTTCGGATAGAGCACCATCAGCGTGCGCACCGCCACCTTGCCGCTCGTGAACTTGTCCTTGCCTTCCGCCGCGTCGAGCGCGGCATCGACCATCGACAGGCCGATCTGGTTCGGCTGCGAAGCAATGAGCTTGAGATTGTCGACCGAACCGCCGGTCACTTCGGCGGTCGCCTGCACGCCCGGCAGATACTTCGACAGGACATTCGCCATGCCGCCGCCGAGCGGATAATAGACGCCGCCGGTGCCGCCGGTGCCGATGGAAATCTGCTTTTGCTGCGCGACCGCGTTTCCGCCCGCGAGCACAACCGCCGCCGCGAATGCGACCGACGCAAGCCCGTAAAACGTT